>Ga0182030_10000007_pt1 | contig 277271 bp, 223 predicted proteins | sample 812S3MmetaG_FD_121299 | JGI IMG/M metagenome (GOLD analysis project Ga0182030, IMG submission 121299) | Permafrost microbial communities from Stordalen Mire, Sweden - 812S3M metaG (Illumina Assembly) | ecosystem: Environmental > Terrestrial > Soil > Wetlands > Permafrost | place: Sweden...
TGTCATATGCGTGTCATTCGCAATTGGGAGGGCCATTGACACAAACAAAAAAACTTCCGACAAGTTCGGAAGTTCACAGGAAAAATTATTTTTTAGCTTTTTTGTTGAACGAAAAAAGAAAATTGGTGCCCGAGGTCGGACTTGAACCGACATGGGATTGCTCCCGATAGATTTTGAGTCTATTGCGTCTGCCAATTTCGCCACTCGGGCATTGAGGGCTGGAAACCGCTTCTGACAGGGACGGCATTTTAGTAAATAACATTAATAAATAGAAGATAGAAATAAGGTCTAGGCCCGAATGGATTGCCAGAATTGGGCCATATCCTCAGGCATAGGGTCTTCCAGTGAGATCCTCTGGCCAGTCTGAGGATGGGTGAATTCCAATTGATAGGCGTGCAAACAAGTCCGGGGCATGAGCACCCTTTCCTTCAGCCAATCATCCCAGTCGTATTCGTAGAAGTGGAGGAAGGTCTCGTCATCCCCTGAATAGAGCTTGTCCCCCACAATGGGAAACCCCAGGTGTTCCAGGTGCACCCGGATCTGGTGGGTGCGGCCCGTGAGGGGCTGGGCCTGCACGAGCGAGAACTTGCCTTTTGTTTCCAGGCCCTTAAATAGGGTCGTCGATGCTTTTGCTTCCTTTGAAGGACCTGGTATTGCTTCGCTTCGCTCGCCCGAGATTGCATCGTTATTTCCAACAGAGATTGCTTCGCTTCGCTCGAAATTGGCGATGGTTCTGTTATTAACAGCCTTTTGAACCACCGCCAGCTTCATCCGCACCTCGCTTCCCGCCTTAGGCCCGATGGGCGCGTTCAATTTCAATTCTTCCTTCTGAAAATCCCCGAACACGATGGCCCGGTAGGTCTTTTGGATGTTGTCGTTCCAGTCTTTCTGGATCTTGCGAAGGGTCGGGGTATCCTTGGCCAGGAGGAGGAGGCCGCTGGTTTCCGAATCTAGCCTATGGGCCAGGTGGTAGTTTTCCGATTCGGGTCGGTCCTGGCGCAAAAGATGGGTGAGACTGTTTCGGAAATAGGCCCCGATGGCATGCACCGGTAGGGGCGCTGGTTTGGAGACGGCCATCAGCCATTCATCTTCAAACACGATGCGGTAGTTCTTGTTGACCTCCGGTTCTTCCCAGGCGTTGGTGGTATAGGCCACCTCATCCCCCGCCCGCAAGGGCTGTCCCTCCGAACAGGCCCGCTCGTTCACCTTCACCTTGCCCTCGAGAATGCGCTGTTTCCATTCCGTCTCGTCCAGGTACTTGAAACGGCTCACCAAGAATTCCAAAAGGTTCTGCGAGCTCTTGTTCGAGATGTGGGCGACGAGGGTGATTTCTTTATCGATGGGTTCGTGTTTCATAACCTGGAACTATTTCTCCTTGGCCTTGGGTTTGCGGTTTTGCTCTTTTTCCGCGTCTTTCAACATGGCCGCGTGGGCCTCTTTTTTTCCAAAAGGGGCCATGAGACTGTAGAAACAAGGGACCACGTAAAGGGTGAGCAGAGTTGAAAAGATGACCCCTCCGATGACTGCGATGGCCATGGGTTTTCGGCTTTCCGCCCCCGGGCCCAGGGTGAGGGCGGCCGGGATAGCACCCGCGACGGTGGCCACGGAAGTCATCAGAATAGGCCGTAAGCGAATGGGGCAGGCGGTTAACAACGCCTTGAGGACGGAAGGCTCCCCCTTGGCCCGCACCTGGTTGGTGAAATCCACCAGCAGAATCGAGTTCTTCTTCACGATACCCATGAGAAGGATCAGCCCGATGACGCTATAAATATTGAATGATCGGTGGGTCAGCCAGAGGGCCAACAGCGCCCCAGAGATGGAAAAGGGCAGGGCCATCAGCACGGAAAGGGGGTCGAGGAAGCTATTAAACTGGCTTGCCAGCACCATGTAAGCCACGAAAAGCCCCAGGACAAAAACAAGCAAAAGGCTCTTGAAGGATTCATCGGATGTCTGGGAACTGCCGGTCAGGGTCACGTGGTATTCGGGCGGAAGGATTCGTTTGCTGATGGCCCCCACCGCGTCCAGGGCCTTTTGCTGGGATTCCCCCGCCTTGACGTTCGCGTAGACCGAAATGGAGCGCTCCCGGTTGCTGCGCCAGATGGACACCATACCTTTTTGCTCCTCCATCGTGACCAGATCGAAGAGCGGAACCAGCTCGCCCCGGTTGTTGCGCACATAAAGGCTTTTTACCCTGGCCCGCGGGTCCTCCGGGCTGTCTTCCAGCTTCAGGCGGATGTCGTAGCGGTGCCCGCCCTTTTCGTAGGTGCCGACCAGCACGCCCCCGATCATGGCCTCCACGGTCTGGGAAATGCTGGCGATGCTCACCCCGTATTCCGCGGCCTTCTTGCGGTCAGGCACCACGTGAAGTTCGGGCTGGCCCAGCTCGTAATTGGTGTCCATGTCAGTCACCAGCCCGGTCTTATCCAACTCGTCCACCATTTGCTTGGAGTAATCGGCCAACTTGCCCCAATCCGGGCCCTGGACCAGGAATTCAACCGGGAACCCCCGGGAGGAGGTAAAGGATTTGGTGGAGGGATCCTGGAGGACCACCTTGATGTCCTGGATTTTTTTGAGCTCTTTCCGACAAGTTCCCATGAACTCCTGCTGGGTGAGCTCATGGCCTGCCTGGGCATCCATTCCCCTCTTCCCCTTATCCTTCATCGTGACCAGCGCGAAACCGTGGTCGGAATCGCCGGGCGAGCCTCCCCCGACCCTCATAATATAACGGTCGACTTCGGACCGGGACGTCAGGAATATTTCGACCTCCTTGGCTTTCGAATCCGTATAGGGCAGTGACGATCCGACGGGAGTATAGAAGCGGATATAGAACCGGCCCTGGTCCTCGGCGGGGATGAACTCCTTGTTGATGAACCAATAGGCCGAACAACTCAAGAGGAAAACCAGCAGGGCCCCGCCAATCACCCCCCAGGGGTGCTGAAGGGCGCGCTCTAGGGTCGCGGTATAAAAGCGCCTGGAAGACTCCATGATCCATTCGACCCCCCGGCCGAGGCGGGTCGTCCTTTCACCAGCGTCCACGAACTGGGAACAACGCATGGGGGTCAGGGTCAGCGCCTCCAGGAGGGAAAGCAGGACCGCCACCGTGATGGTCACGCCGAACTGGAAGAAAAACTTGCCGATGACCCCGCTCATGAAGGCCACCGGCAGGAAGATAGCCACGACCGAGACGGTGGCGGCCATGGCAGCAAAGGTGATTTCCTTCGAGCCCGTCAAGGCGGCCAGGAATCGGCTCTTGCCCTTTTCCTGGTGGCGGATGATATTTTCCAGAACCATGATGGCATCGTCCACAACGATGCCGATGGAAAGACTCAATCCCAGCAGGGTGAAGGTGTTCAGGGTGAATCCTGCGAAATAAAGGACAATGAAGCTTCCCAAAACAGAAGTCGGGATGGCCAGGACCACGTTGAGTGTGGAGGACCAGCTCCCCAGGAAAAGCCAGCAGACCAGGGCGGTCAAGAGGGCCGAGAGCAAAAGGGTGAAGTTCAGTTCTTTGACGGCCCGCTCGATGAAAAGCGTGAGGTCATAATTGATCGCGAGGTTCATTCCCTCCGGCAGTCCCTTTTTGACCTCTTCCATCTTGGCACGGACGGCCTTGGCCACCTGCACCGCGTTGGAACCGCGCTGCTTGAGAATATCCAGCGACACGCACGGAACCCCGTTGGCCCGGCTGAGGCCGAGCGTGTCGGCCGTGCCCTCCTCCACCCGGGCCACCTGGCTCAAGTGGATACGCGTGTAGTTCGGCTGGCCCCCCCGCTGGTTGATGACCAGACCTCCGAACTCGTCGACGGTTTTGGCCTCGCCCATGGTGCGCACATTCAACTGCCGGGTTCCCTCGTCCAGCTGGCCCGAGGGAGATTCCAAATGCTCATTCTGGATGGTGTTGATGACGTCAGTGACCGAAAGCTCGTACCGGGCGAGGGACTTGCGGTCCACCCAGACCCGCAGGTTGGGGTCGCGGTAGCCGTTGAGGTTGATGTCCCCCACTCCGGCCACCATGGAAAACTGGTCCTTCAAGCGGTCGTTCACGAAGGCCATGAGGTCTTTGGGGGCGTACTTGTCGCTGGAAAGGGTCAAGGACATGATGGGCTGGTCCTCGGGGTTCGATTTGCGGATGGTGGGGGAGGTGATTTCCTTGGGAAGCTTCTGCAATACCGAGTCAACCTTTGCCTGCACGTCCTGAACGGCCAGGTCGATATTGCGGCTGAGCTCGAACTCGATGGTGACCGTGCCCTCGCTGTCCTCGGACTCGGAGGTGACGCTGCGAACGCTCTGGATGCCCATCACCGCGTCCTCGACGATATCCACGATGGAGGTTTCGATGACTTCCGGGGCCGCGCCCTCGAGGCGGATGTTGACCGAGACGACCGGATAATCCACATCCGGGAGTTGGCTGATGCCCATGCGCATGAAGGAGATACCGCCAAAGACGATGAGACCCGCCATGAGCATCCAGGCGAACACGGGCTTTTTGATGGAAAGTTCGGAAAGGGTCACGGATTACCTGCGTCTTTCAAGGGATCGGGTCAAAAGGAAGGCCCCATTATGACGTGTTTGGGGCCTAAAAAGGCCTACAACATGCTCTGGGGATCGAGGTCGACCGCGCGATTGACCCCGGAGGGGGTTTCCATCTTCTCATCCAGGTAAGTCAATAACCGGCGCAGAGGCGCTGGAGTTTTGGACTTCATCAGAATCTGGAACCGGTATTGGCCCCTCAGCTTGGAGAAAGGCGCGGGGGCCGGACCCCATACTTCAACCCCCGCCTTTGTCGCTTCCCTTCTCAATATCTCCGCGGCCTTGGTAACCGCCATCAGAGCCTTCTTCTCGTCCTTCGACCGATATACCACCAGCCCCAGCCGGGAAAAGGGGGGATAGTCTAGTGCCTGGCGGGTCTCCAGTTCGGCGTTCCAAAAGGTTTCAGTGTCATGATCCATGGCCGCCCTCAAGGCCGGATGGCCCGGATTGAAGGTTTGAAGAAAGATCTCCCCTTCCTTCTCGGCCCTTCCTGCCCGGCCCGCCACCTGAACCATGAGTTGGAAGACCCTTTCGGAAGACCGGAAATCGGGTAGGGCGAGCCCCACATCCGCGCCGATGACCCCCACCAATGTGACCCCCGGAAAGTCGTGGCCCTTGGCGATCATCTGGGTGCCGATGAGGATGTCCGTTTTGTGTTCGCGGAATTTCTTCAGAATCTCCTCGTGGCTTCCCTGCTTGCGGGTCGTATCCAGGTCCATGCGGGCCACCCGGGCCTTGGGGAATCGAGCTCTCACTTCTTCCTCGACCTTTTCGGTTCCCAACCCCACCGGTTTCACATCCCCATCCTTGCAGGTGGGGCAACGGGCCGGCACCGGGCCCTGCCAGCCGCAGTAGTGGCAGAGAAGCGGTTTGGGGTCGGACCCACCACCCCGGTGGTAGGTGACCGAGACGGAACAATGGGGACACTGCACCTGGGCCCCGCATTTGGAGCAGAGGACCAGGGTATGGAACCCCCGTCGGTTGAGGAAGAGAATGGCCTGCTCGTTCTTCGCGAGCGTTTCCCCGATGGCGGTTTCCAGCGCCAGGGTCAACACCGGGCGTTCCCGATCGCCATGGCTCATGATCTCTTCCTTCAGATCGACCAGGCGGATGCGGGGAAGGCGCTTCTGGTTGACCCGATCGGGCATACGAAGGTACTGGTATTTCCCGTTCTTGGCGTTGTGGACCGTCTCCAGCGACGGGGTGGCGCTACCCAGGATCGCCACCGCACCGTTGATCTGAGCCCTTTTCACCGCCGCGTCGCGGGCGTGGTAACGGGGCACATCATCCTGCTTATAGGAAGACTCGTGTTCCTCATCCACCACGATCAGGCCCAGCTGGGGGGCGGGCGCGAACAGGGCTGAGCGGGCGCCCACCGCCACCTTGGCCTCCCCCGACGCCATGCGGCTCCACTGGCGGACCCTCTCCCCCTGGGACAAGCGACTGTGGAGCAGGGCAACTTTTTCCCCGAAGCGAGTGGTGAACCGCTCCAGCGTCTGGGGTGTGAGAGCGATTTCGGGGATGAGCACGATGGCCTGCTGGCCCTTCTGGATAACCTCGGCGATGGCCCGCAAATAGACCTCGGTCTTTCCCGAACCGGTGACGCCGTGGAGCAGATAGGTGTTGAAGGACCCCAAACCCTTCAGGATGGCGTCCAGGGCCTGCTTTTGCTGAAGATGAAGTTCGGGGATGACCCCCTTCGGGGCGGTTGTTTCCCTGAAAGCCTTGGGCGCCTTGTCGCTGGCGGTAAAAAGCGTCTGGCCCAACCCCGATTCCTTCAGGGCCTCGGCCAGCGCCCGGGTGCGGGGAGTTAAGGGGACCCTTCCCTCTTCCAGACTTTCCAGGTTCACGCCCCGGAGCTTGCCGAACTTTTCAAGGAGCGCGGCCACTTCCTCCCGCTTTTCCAATCCCTCGGGCGCAAGCTTCAGGAAAGCCTTTGGGTTTTTGCGGTACCCGCCGGGGAGCGCCGTGAAAAGCGCCTCGCCCAGGGAGCAATAGTAGTATTCGGAAATCCACCTGCCCAGTTCGAGAAGATCGGGCGTGAGGAGGGGCTCGGTGTCGAGAATGGACTCAAGCGCCTTCATGTTCTTGACACCCGGGGGCGCCTGGTTGGTGAGGCGGGTGACCAGGCCCACCGTGTGGCGCCGGCCGAAGGAAACGGAAACCCGCATGCCGGGCTGGACCAGGCCGTGAAGCGTTTCGGGCACGCGGTAGCTGAACACCTGTTTGAGGGAAACCGGGAAAGCCACCTCGGCGAAATGTTCGACGGGCATTAGAAGGACTTCGAGTCTTGAAGCTTCGGGTCGGTGGCTTCCCGCAGGCCCTCGCCTAAAAGATTAAAGGCCAGGACGGTCGTGAAAATGGCCAGGCCCGGGAAGGTGACCAGCCACCAGGCGTCGGTGAGATGTTCCTTCCCTTCCATGAGCATGTTGCCCCAGCTGGCCGTGGGAGGTTGGACCCCGAGTCCCAGGAAGCTGAGGGAAGATTCCAACAGGATTGCCCCGCCGATGCCGAGGGTGGCCACCACCCAGAGAGGGCCCAGGGCGTTGGGCAGGATGTGGAAAAAGATTATGCGCTTACTGCTGAGACCCATGAGGCGAGCCGCCAGGACAAATTCCCTTTCCCGAAGGGTCAAGAACTCGCCCCGCACCAGCCGGGCCACGTCCGTCCAGGAAGTGAGACCGATGACCACCATAATGTTGAGGATGCTGGGCCCCACGAAAGCGATAACCATGAGGATGAGCAAAAAAGTTGGAATGGAAAGGAAGATGTCGGTTATGCGCATGATCAGGGAATCGACGAGCCCGCCGTAATAGCCCGCCACCGCACCAAGCAGAGTCCCCAGACCCACATAGATGGCCACCGCCACCAGGCCCACCGAAAGGGAGATCCGGGAACCGTAGATCATGCGGCTCAGGACATCCCGGCCGTACTGGTCCGTGCCCAGCCAATGGTGGACGGAAGGCGGCAACAAACGGTCCGCGAGGATCTGCAGGTTGGGGTCATAGGGGGCGAGCAGAGGGGCCAGCAGGGCGGTCAAGGCGAACAGGACAATCGATAAGGTACCCCAGAAAATGAGCGGATAATGTCGCATCGCTTTCGACAGCCAAGACTTGGGTTTGCCTTTGCCCTCTGCCAACTGCGAACTGTGAGCTGCGAACTGTCGTTCACTCATACTTGATCCTCGGGTCTAGGGCCGCGTAAGCGATATCCGCCAAAAGGTTCCCCAGCAGGGTGAAGAAGGCCAGGATGATGCCAATGCCCATGACCACCGGGTAATTGCGCGACATGATTGCTTCCCAGTTGAGGCGGCCCATGCCCGGCCAGCCGAAAATAGTCTCGATGATAGTGCCGCCCGCCAGCAGGCCCGGCAGGGAGAGGCCCAGGAGTGTGATGATGGGCAGTAGGGCGTTGGGAAGGGCGTGCCGGAAAACCACCCGGAACTCAGTGAGCCCTTTGGCCCGGGCAGTGCGTATGTAATCCTGCTGGAGAACCTCGACCATGCTGGAGCGGGCGAAACGGGAAACGGAAGCTAGCCCGCCGAACACGCTCACCACCACTGGAAGGATCAGGTGCCAGGCCAAGTCGCCAACCCTTTCATACCAGGGCAGGTACTCGCTGCCCACACTCCACATGCCCGAGACCGGTAGCCAGTTGAGCTGAACCCCAAAGATGAGCATGAGCAACAGGGCCAGCCAGAAAGTGGGCGTGGCGAAACCGACGAAAGCGAAGACGGTTGTAAACCGGTCGAGCCAATGGCCCCGGTAATAGGCCGCCGCGACCCCTAAGGGCACGGCGATCAGGAAAAGCAGGAGCTCGGAAAGCCCGGTCAGGAGCAGGGTTGCGGGAAAACGCTCGGAAATAACGTCGAGAACCGGCCGGTCATCCTTGAACGATTTTCCGAAATTGAGGGTGAACATTCCCTTCAACCAGCGGCCGTACTGCACATAAAGCGGGTCATTGAGGCCGTAGGCTTCGCGGAGCTTGGTGATATAGCCCGGGTCGATCTTGGCGTTCATGTTGACGGTGAGACTGGCGGGATCCCCCGGCGCCAACTTGATGATGGTGAAGGAGAGGATGGAGATGCCCAGGAGGAGGGGCACCATCATGAACACCCGGCGCAGGATGTAGTTTCTCAACCTTTCCTCCGCAAAAGCACAAGAAGGAACACAACAGCCATTCCAAATGCCACAAACACTAGGGTAACCAAATCAACAACCATGAGCCCGTTATGATGAATGAAGTCAGCATATGGCCCATTCCCCATAAGTTTCTCTACAAGGAATACCCCTAAAACAACTAAAAACAAATTCACCAACAGAATGCAAACCTCGACAGTCTTCAGTTTCTTATTTAAATTTCGAAACATAAAAAACGTCCTGTTTTAACTGAGAATTCAGATCTGACCCATAAATAAAGATCTATTAATTCGGGTATTTCTGCTGGGCGGTTGGCACGTACCAATGCTCGGGGTGCCAGCCGATGCCGTTGTGGTTGACCGTGAGGCCCTTGAACCGCTTGTGCACCACGGGCAGGGAGTAGGGCACATAGAGGAAGGTGGCGGCCACGTCGTCGCTGAGGATCTTGTGGATTCGGTGATAGATCTTCGCCCTCAACTCGGGCTTGAGGGTCTGGCGCCCCTCCACCAAAAGCTCATCCACGGTGTGGTTCTTATAGCCCACCAGGTTGTACTGGTGCTCGCCCATTTGGGAGGAATGCCAGGAAAGGTAGCAATCGGGTTCGGGGCCGAATTGCCAGCCCAAGATCATGGCGTCGTACTTGCGTTTGTCCACGTACTGGCTCAGGAGGGTGGTCCATTCCATGATCTGTGGTTGGCAGTCGATGCCAACTTGCTTGAGCTGCTGCTGGACGATGGTGGCGATGCGTTCCCGGCTGACGTTGCCCTGGTTAGTGAAAAGTTTGAAGGCGAAGGGCGTCTTCTGGCCCTTGACCATACGGAAAAGCATTCCGTCTGGCCCCGTTTTCCACCCCGCCTGGGCCAAAAGCTTTTTGGAACCGGCCGGGTCGAAGGGGATGGGCTTCACCGCGGGGTTGTTGGCCCAGGAGGAGGGTACGAATGGGCCGGTGCAGATGGAACCCAGCCCATACACCACGTTGTCAATGATGGCCTGGCGGTCGATGGCCATGGTCAGGGCCCGGCGCACCTTCACGTCCTTGAAGAGAGGGTTGCCCAGGTTCCACCCGATATAGGAGTACACGAACTGGTCGGCCTGGTACTTGTTGTAGTAATCCTTGAATTGCGGGGTGTCGGTCTGGCGGGCGTATTGCTCGGGCGAGAGGGTGCCGCTGGTCCAGGCCCCCATGGCGTCGGTTTCCCCCTTCAAGAGGCTCAGCAATTCGGAGGATTGGTCGGGAATGATGCGAAGCACAAACCGTTTGATGTGGGGCTTCCCTTCCCAATAGTCCGGGTTGGCTTCCAAAACTATTTGCTGGTCCGTTTTCCATTCGACGAACTTAAAGGGCCCGGTGCCGATAGGATGGCGGTTGAAATCGGCGGTGTTGATGTCCTTCCCTTCTAGTAAATGCTTGGGCAGGATGGCGCCGAAGGTGTTGGAAAGGGCGGGGGCGAAGGGCCGTTTGTAGGTCACCCTCACGATATAGGGATCGATGATGTCGACGGACTTGATGTACTGGTAGTCGGCCGCGTAAGGAGTCTTGACCGTGGGGTCGGTGTAGACCTGGTAGGTGAACTGCACGTCGTTGGCCGTGAATTCCACCCCGTCGTGGAACTTCACGCCCTTGCGCAGGTAGTAGGTGATGGTTTTGCCGTCCTTGGAAACCGTCCAGCGCTCGGCCAGGCAGGGGGAAAGCTTCAGGTTCTCGTCGTAGCGAAGAAGGCCGCTGAAAACCATGCCGGCGATATCCCCGCCGGTCGATTCATCCACCAACGCAGGATTAAGTGTCTTGGCATCCCCGATGGAGGACTCGATCAAGGTGTCGCCGTCGGCAACCGGGCCGTCCTGGGAATAGATCTTCGAGTCTTTCTTGCCGCAGCCCACAGTCAGAAGAACGACCAGGCAGGAGGTCAACAGGATGTTTCGAGACATTTACAACCCCCGTTTTGTTTCTAACGATGTCATTGTGATGAGCGTACTTCCTTGGTGTTAGCAAAGAAACAATCTATGTTCATGGCTAATTAATACGCCTTAAAGTCCACTTCAAACACCCCCCATGCACAGCTCGCTTCGCTCACCGTTTACTTGGATTGCTTCGCCGCAAAGTTCGCGGCTCGCAATGACAACATTAAGAAATTACACTCCGTGACATTTCTTGAATTTCTTCCCACTGCCGCAATAGCAGGGATCATTCCGACCCACCTTGGGGCCTTCCCGCTTGATGGGTGCGATCTTGATCGCTGGCTGGGGATCGGGCGGAACTTCCCAGGGTTGGCCACCCATGGGCGCCATGTCAGAGTTAAAGCTCGGGGGCGGCGCGTTACCGCCCATCATGCCCATGGGACCGGGAGCTGCCTGGGGCGGAGGCGCCTGGGGAGCGGCCGCGCGGGGATCAAAATCCGGGTGCTCTTCCTTCATCTTGACCGGACGGGTTTCGGTGAAGAACTGCTCGGGCTTCTGGACGGTTTGGACCAGGAAGAGCGTGCGAAGGGTTTCTTCCTCGATGCGGCCCAGCATGTCGAGGAACATCTCCAGGCCCTCCCGCTTGTACTCGATTAGGGGGTCCTTGCCGCCATAGGACTGCAGGCCGATGCCTTCCTTCAAATGGTCCATGGAAAGCAAATGGTCTTTCCACTGGTTGTCGATGACCTCCAGCAAAATGGCCCGCTCCAGGGTGCGCATGATCTGCGGGTTGATCTGGGTTTCCTTTTTCTCGTAGGCCTTGACCATGTCTTCCTTCAGGCCGGCAAAGAGGGACGGTTGGTCCATGACCTGCAGGTTGTCAAGTTTCCAGTCCAGCGGATGCTGGAAGATGCCCAGGTACCATTTCTTCAAGCCCTCGATATCCCAGGCATCGGGCCCTCCCTTTTCGGGCAGGTAGGTTTCCACTCCGTCGGCAGCCACATCCTCAACGATCTGGAACATGTGGGAACGAATGTCGGTCTCCCGAAGCACGCGGTTTCGTTCCTTATAGATGCGCTCCCGCTGCTTGTTCATGACGTCGTCATATTCAAGCAAATGTTTGCGGATGTCGAAGTTATGACCTTCCACGGCCTTCTGCGACCGTTCAATGGCTTTGGATACCCAAGGGTGGGAGATCACTTCCCCCTCTTCCATGCCCATCTTGGTCATCAGGTCCTTGAGCTTGTCGGAACCGAAAATGCGCATCAGGTCGTCTTCCAGGGAAACGTAAAAACGCGATAAGCCCGGGTCGCCCTGACGGCCGGAGCGGCCGCGAAGCTGGTTGTCGATACGGCGGCTTTCATGGCGTTCGGTGCCGATAACCGCCAGCCCGCCCACATCTTTCATGCCCGCACCCAAGACGATGTCCGTCCCGCGTCCCGCCATGTTGGTGGCGATGGTGACGGCACCCGGCTGGCCCGCCAGGGAGATGATCTCGGCCTCGCGCTCGTGGAACTTCGCGTTCAAAACCTCGTGCTTGACCCCCCGTTTCTTCAGGAGGCCGGACAAGAGCTCGTTCTTCTCGATGGAGACCGTACCCACCAGGACAGGCTGTTTCTTTTCGGTCATGACCACAATTTCTTCCACGATGGCATTGAATTTTTCCCGCACCGTTCGGTACACGGCGTCCGAGTCGTCCACGCGGACCATGGGGTTATTGGTCGGTACGCAAACCACATCCAAATTATAGATTTCCTTGAACTCGGAGGCTTCGGTCTCAGCGGTTCCCGTCATGCCCGAGAGTTTCTTGTACATACGGAAGAAATTCTGGAAGGTGATGGTGGCCAGGGTCTGGTTCTCGGCCTCGATCTTCACTTTTTCCTTGGCTTCCAGGGCCTGGTGCAGGCCGTCCGAGTAGCGGCGTCCCGGCATCAGGCGGCCGGTGAACTCATCCACGATCAGGACCTCGCCGTCCTTCACGATGTAATCCACGTCCCGTTTGAAAATGACGTGGGCCTTGAGAGCCTGGTTGACGTGGTGGACCAGCTGGACGTTCTTGTGGTCGTAGAGGTTGTCGATTTTCAGCAATTGCTCCACATGCTTGACGCCTCCCTCGGTCAGGAAGGCCGAGCGGGTTTTTTCCTCGACATCGTAATCCGGCCCCTTGTGGAGGGCCGGAATGATGCGGTCGATGCGGTAATAGAGGTCGGTAGATTCTTCAGAGGGACCCGAGATGATGAGCGGGGTACGGGCCTCGTCCACCAAAATGCTGTCCACTTCGTCCACGATCGCGTAGTTCAGGTCCCGGAGGACCGTGTAATCCATGGAGGTGGCCATGTTGTCCCGCAAGTAGTCGAAACCCAGTTCGTTATTGGTGCAATAGGTTATATCGCAAGCGTAGGCGGCCTTACGCTCCTGGTAGGAGATGCCATGCTTGATGACCCCGCAGGTTAGCCCTAAGAAGTTGTAGATGTTGGCCATGCCCTTGAATGTGCCCCGTCCCAAGCTGTCGCGTTCGGCCAGATAGTCGTTCACGGTCACCAGGTGGGTGCCCTTGCCCGTAAGGGCGTTGAGGTAAAGGGGCAGGGTGGCGACCAGGGTCTTTCCTTCACCGGTTTTCATTTCAGCGATCTTGCCGGTGTGGAGAACCATGCCGCCCAATAGCTGGACGTCAAAATGACGCATTCCCATCACCCGGCGGGAGGTTTCCCGCACTACGGCGAAAGCCTCGGGCAAGATGTCGTCCAGGGTGGCGCCCTTCACGAGCCGATCCTTGAACTCGGCCGTCTTGTTCTTCAATTGGTCGTCCGAGAGGCCCTTCATGGAAGGCTCGAGGGCGTTGATCTCCTCCACCTTGGCCTGGAAGGACTTCAGGGTGCGTTCGTTGTTGCTTCCGAATATCTTGGTCAAAAGGGCTTCTAACATGGTTCCTCTTTGGTGGAAATTGGGGGAAATTCAGCTTTTTCTGGGCTCAAGGGGCATAAGTATAGGGGCTTTAATAAAGGGGTTCAAGGCGATAAGACCTACTGGCCCCAACCCCAGGAAGGCGTTTCAACGGCCTGCGCGGGAGTCACCTTAACGGCCGGCCTGGGAGGGGCCTGGGGAATCGGTGTCGAAGTAATTTCAGGGACAATCTCGTCGTTCGAGACCGTCGCGTTCTTCTCGAAAGCCAGGGGGAGAGCCTTCTCCCGCTCATATTGCTCGTCCGTGAGGTATCCCTCGATTTTCATGCGGTCCAGGAGCGACAGGATTTCCTTCTGCGCGTAGGGCGTGAGTTTCCCTTTCTCGAATGATCGGCCATAGCGGACCGGATTAGGAAGCATCATGGCCAGGAAAGCCCCCTCCTTTGCTCCCAGCTGGGCAGAGTTCTTTTTGAAATAGAACCGGGAGGCTTCCGAAATGCCGTACAGGTCCCCGCCCCACTGGGCGCAGTTGAGGTAGACCTCCAGCACCCTTTTCTTGGTGACGAATCGGGGAACCTGGGAGGCCAGAACCATCTCGGCGATTTTCCGGGAGATGGTCTTCTGCCGGGTCAGAAAAACGTTCTTCACCACCTGCTGGGTGAGGGTGCTTCCTCCCCGCTTGAGTTTTCCCGCTTCCCAATCTTCCCGCAGGGCGTTCCGGATCGAATCCCAGTCGATTCCCCGGTTCTGGAAAAAACCGTCGTCCTCACTGGCGACCACTGCGTCCGCCGCGAGGGGGGAAACCTGATCCAAGGGGACCCATTCGCGCAAATGAAGACGTTCCATGACGAAGTGGTTGGAATTCAATTCAGGAAGACTCGACAGGGTGAAATAGGCCTGCAAAAAACCGGCCCCGAGGTAAAGAAGTACGGGAAAGGCCACGAGAATGACGGCCGCGTAAAAACGGAACCACCAGGACTTCATGAATCGAGAAGGGGTTTTGCCGCCCGGCTGGGTTGGAACCGGCCCGTCCATCATGAGGCAGGAACAGGCGTGAGCTTGGTCTGGAGTTCCCTCATCTTCGCCCGGATGTCGGCTTCGTCCTTTTTCTGGTCCAGTTCCCTCACTTTCGCGTCAAGTTCCGCCTGGCGGAAGACCGCTTCCTGCAAGATGACGAAGGCCAGTTTGCGTTTTTCGACCGCCAGTTGAAACTCCAGATCCGCGTGTACCTTAACCGCGAGGGCCTGGGCCCGGAGGCTCTTGGCGGCCTTGATCCATTTCTGGTAAGCCCGCTTGGCCCTTTGATCGTAGAGGGTGGCTTCCAGTCTGGTCTTATCCCAAGCATCCCGGAGCTTTTGGACCTCTTTCTGGGCCGCTTCCAAATCCTGGTTGGCCGCCTGAAGCGCCTGATCGGAACCGGATGCGGGTTGGTTTGGGGCCGGAAAAACCAGGGCCGGTGCTAGGAGGCAGGCCAACAGGAATAGGTAAGGCAGCTTTCTCATTTTTTGTATTTCTCCATTATTTTTTCAAACTCGGCCTCGGTCAAAAGTTGAACCCCAATCTCCTTGGCTTTCTTGAGCTTGGACCCCGCCGCTTCGCCCGCGACAACGTAGGTCGTCAGTTTCGAAACCGAGCCAGAAGCCTTGGCACCGAGTTTTTTCACCCGGTCCTCCGCTTCCTTGCGGCTATATCCCTTGAGTTCGCCGGTGAAGACGAAGGTCTGTCCCAGGAAGGGTTGCTCGCCCGAAGGTTCCTCTTCCTTCAATCGTTTGAGATTGACCCCCGCTTTGTCGAGCTTTTGGAGCACCTTTTGGTTCGAACGATGTCCGAAAAAGGCCGTGATGGAATGGGAAACAACCGGCCCGATCCCGTCAATGGCGGAAAGTTCCTCTTCGGAAGCTTCCGCGACCGCCCAGACATCCTTGTACCGCGAGGCCAAAACCTCGGCCCCCGTGACCCCCACATGCCGGATACCAAGCGCGAAAAGGAGCCGGCCGAGGGTTCGTTTTCGGCTTACGTCGATCTGGCCGATGAGGTTCTGCGCCGATTTCTCCGCCTTGCGTTCCAACTCGGCCACCTGAAGTTCGGTCAGGGTATATAGATCGGCGTAATCTTGGATAAGCTTTTCGGAGAGAAGCTGTTTCACCACTGCGGGGCCCGCGCCCCGGATATCCATCGCGTCCCGGGAGCAGAAGTGCTCGATGACCCTTTCCACCTGGGCCGGGCATGAGGCGTTTCCGCACCGCCAGGCCGCCTCGCCCTCTTCCCTTTCGAGCTTGGAACCGCAAACCGGGCAATCGGACGGCATTTTGAACTTCTTTTCCTTTCCCGTGCGTTTTTCGGGAAACGACTGGAGGACCTTCGGGATAACCAACCCGCCCTTTTCCACCAGCACCCGGTCCCCGATCCGCAGATCCTTGCGCTGGATCTCGTCCTCGTTGTGCAGGGTGGCCCGGCTAACCGTGGTGCCCTCGAGTAAAACGGGTTCCAACTCGGCCACGGGCGTCACAGCCCCTGTCCGGCCCACCTGGAGCGTGATTTCCCGAAGAAGAGTTTCGGCCTTTTGGGCCGGGAACTTGTACGCGATGGCCCACCGGGGGATCTTGGCGGTCGTTCCCAGTTTTTCCCTTTGATCGAATCGGTTGATCTTCAAGACCACCCCATCGCAGTCGAACCCGATGGTTTCCCGCTTGGCCTGGTATTCCTCGCAATAGCCATGGACCTGTTCAATGGTCTTTGCCTGGCGAGCGTGTTTGTCCTTGGGGAACCCCATCGACCCCAGCCATTCAAGGCTTTCCGCCTGGGTCTCGAAAGGCAAGGGGGCGGGGGAGAAAACGTAATAAAGCAGGATCCGCAGGGGCTTTTTGGCCGATTCTTTCGGGTCGACGGTCTTGAGGGTTCCCGCGGCGGTATTGCGGGGATTGGCGAAGAGGGGTAGGCCCTGGTTTTCCCGGTCCCGGTTAACGGCCTCGAAATCCTCCCGGGTGAAAAAAACCTCGCCCCGGATCTCCAGCCGTTCCGGCAGACCCTTTCCCTTGAGCCGCGGGGGCAGGCCGGGAATGTTTTTCACGTTGGCCAAAACGTCATCGCCCTTTTCCCCGTCCCCCCGAGTGATGGCGTGGGTTAATTCGCATTCCTCGTAAATGAGTTCGATGCTGACCCCGTCAATCTTGAGCTCGCAAACATACTCGTATTTCTCTTCCCCCAGGCCCTTTCGCACCCGTTCGTCGAATTCCCTCAATTCGTCCAGGGAATAGGTATTGTCCAGGGACAGCATGGGCACCCGGTGGGAAACCGTCTTGAAATGCTTGCCGGTGGTTTCGGAAAGCGTCTGGGTGGGTGAATCTTTTGTTTTGAGGGAAGAATACTGTTCTTCCAGGTCCTTCAGTTCACGGTAAAGCCGGTCGTACTCGAAATCGGTGATCTCGGGTTGGGCGTCGTCATAGTATTTCCGGTTGTGATATTCGATAAGACTGCGAAGCTTCTCGGCGCGTTTCAATATCTCAGGGGAGGGTTTCTCTTTTTTCATGGAAGGTTCCGCAGACAAATATAACCCTCAGACCGGAGGGCTCGCAACCCTGGGCGGAAAAGGTCCGCCCTCAGGGAGATTGAACTAAGGATTGATTTCGAAGGAGGAAACGATCCGGTTGGCCATTTGTTCCTGCTTCACGTTGGCCGGATCGTATTGGATGATGATCCTCCACCAGTAGGGCAGCAGAACCGCGTTCAAGACCTTGAACTGAACGGTCTTTCCCGACTTGTCCGTGGCGGTTCCATTGGAGACCAAGAAGCGGATCCGCTTGCAGATGTAAGGCGTCTCGAAAAGTTTAAGGTCTTTCACTTTTTTCTCGCTGAGGATGGCATCCGCCACCAGTTTGGGCGTCTCGTCCACCGTCATGGTTTTCTTGGAGTCGGGAAAGAAGGTGGCCCCCAAGCGGATCTGGAATCCCTTGTTCGCGCCCTTTTGGGCCGGGGTGGAGTAGAAAACCGAGTCGTACCCGCTGATCTTTCCTTCCTTCACGAGCGGGAAAGGCGTGTCGATGGAATAATTCCAGTCCACGTCGTGAAAATGATTCCAGTCGAGCAAGGCCGTTTTGCCCCAGGCGAAGGGGAGGCCCAGGCCGTAGAGAAGGACTAAAAGGGACAAGAGGCTTTTTTTCATGTGATGCTCCTTCGCGCAAAATAACATCAGGCCGGTAAACGGCGTTTTATTTTCCCGTCCGTAGTCTCTGGGCCAGGTACTCGGGCAGGTCGGCCGCGATGGTTTTTTGATGGGTCGTTTCGAAATCATAGGGGATACGCCTGATGGAAAGTTTCCGGCTTTGGGAATCGTACATCACGTAACAGGTCCGCGGGTCGCCATCCCGGGGTTGGCCCACGCTTCCCACATTGACCAGATACCGGCAGGAGGGATCAAGCACCTTCTCGCTTTCTGGAAGGATCTTCACCTCTCCCCCCTTGGCTTGCTCGGCGATGTAGGGCTTGTGCACGTGGCCGAAAAAACAGATCGCCCCCTGAAAATATCGGAAGTTCCGCTCGATGTCGTCCTGCTGGGTGAGGTAATGCCACTCCTCGCTCTGGAAGGGGGATGAGTGGACCAACTGGATCTCGCCGATTTCTTCCCTCAGTCGAAGGTTCTGGAGGACCTTGAGGTTCTGGGGTTTGAGCCGTTGCAGGGTCCATCGGATGGCCTCGGCGGCGGGCGGGTTGAACTTGGAGAGGTTGGTCTGGCCCACCACCGCCGAGTCATGGTTGCCCATGACCGTCTTCCAGCAGCGGAGGGACTCGATGAGCTCAATGACCTCGTTGGGATTGGAGTAATAGCCAACCAGATCGCCCAGACAGAGGTATTCCTCGGCCCCTTCGGCTTTCATGGCTCCCGCCACGGCCGTCATGGCTTCCAGGTTGCTGTGGATATCGGAGAAGATACCGTAACGCATAGGACCCCAAAGAAGGATGTGAAAACGGGGTTATTTTATCACGGGGGTTGGGGGAAACCCATACTTGAAATCAGGCAAGGGGGTCAACGCACCTTTTTTTGGAGAAGGTAACTAAGGACCCGCAGGCGGTTTTCCTGGCTTTCATTGAAAACCCAAAACTTTTCAAGCCCTTGGTAATGGGATCCAGCCCGGTTCAATTGGCAGGCCGTTTCCCCGTCCAGGCGTTTGACCCGGGTCAGCAGGCCCATTTTTTCCAGTTTGACCATGGGTTTTTCCATCTCGTCGGCTTGCCTTCCCAAAAGCTTGGCAATCCGATCGGAGGATTCCATCTCAAGTTCTTTTTTGGAGAAAAAGATCAGCAGATCCCACATGGCGAAGGAATCAACCACATCGTCGAGAAAAACCTTCATATCGGGTGGAAAGTCGATTTCCAAGAGTCCGTCCTTTATATATTCGGGGCTTATTTATATACGGCAATCGGGCTAAAAGCTATTGCCGGTTGGTTGGATGAAGCGTTATAAATCCCTTTGTTTAACGCCTTACGAAACCTTTTTTTCCAATTTATCCAGGATACCGTTGACGAAACGGCTGGATTCCTCGGTACTGAACCGTTTGACGATTTCCAGAGCCTCGTTGATCGCCACCGATTTGGGAACCTCGGCGTCAAAGAGAATTTCGTAGGCCCCTATCCGCAAAACGTTCCGGTCCACACCGGCCATGCGGGCCAGGTCCCAGTGCTCGGTGAATCGCCTGAGCGTCGAGTCGATTTCCGAAACCCGGTCCCAGATGTTTTTTACCAGGACCAGTGACATTTCCTTTGCCGCTTCAGGCGCGCTGGCCTGGGGAAGGAAGTTCTCTTCCAGGTCCTTGATCTGGACCGTGCCCAAATCCATTTGAAAAAGCATTTGAAGGGCCAGTTCCCGGGTTCGACGCTTTAAACCCATGATTGTGTTCCCCTTCGATTACTTGATTTGGTCCAGAACCGACATCGTCTCCAACAAGTGGAGGGCCGCCTCGGCCCCTTTGTTGTCCGTCTTTTCCCCGGCCCGGGCCAGGGCCTGGTCGAGGTTTTCGGTGGTCAGCACTCCGAACGCCACGGGGATCCCTGTTTCCAGGGTCAGGGCACCGAGGCTCGCGGCGATTTCATGCCCCAGGACCTCATGGTGGGTGGTTTCACCCCTAATGATCGCGCCCAGCGTGATGAGTCCCTGGAACCTTTCCGTGCGGGCCAGCTTGGCCGCCACCACTCCCAGTTCCCAGGCCCCGGGAACCCATACGACCTCGATGTTGGTTTCAGCCACTCCCCAAGCCTGGAGGGTCTGCAGAGCCCCCTGCAAAAGCCGACGGCCGATGAGATCGTTGAAGCGGCTCACAACGACGCCCACGCGTTTTCCCGCTCCCTGAGGATTTCCCTGGATCATGACGTGCGACATTCTAGTTCCTCAATCAGGAATTGCTTTATTTTTTTTCGTGAACAAATGGCCCATTTTTTCCCTTTTCGTGTCCAGGTACCGGGAATTAACCGCGTTGGGGGGAATTTCAATCGGAACCCGTTCGATGACCTTCAAACCGTAACCTTCCAGTCCCACGATCTTCTTCGGGTTGTTCGTCAAAAGTTTGATCTCGCGCAATCCCAGGTCGACCAAGATTTGGGCGCCAATGCCGTAATCCCTCAGGTCGGCGGGGAACCCTAGTTTCTCGTTCGCCTCCACCGTGTCCAGACCCTCATCCTGCAATTGGTAAGCCTTGAGCTTGTTGATGAGCCCGATCCCCCGGCCTTCCTGGCGCATGTAAAGCACCACGCCCCGCCCTTCCCGGTCAATCTGGCTCATGGCGGCGTGCAGTTGGGAACCGCAATCGCACCGGAGGGAATGGAAGACGTCACCGGTCAAGCACTCCGAATGGACCCGCACGAGGACTGGCTGGTCTCCCGATATATCGCCTTTTACGAAAGCCAGGGAGTCGTCGTCTTCGGTGGAAGCCTTGTAGACGATAACCTTCCATTCGCCCGTCTCCGTGGGAAGCTGGAGTTCCAGCACGGACTTCACCAGCTTTTCTTTTTCCCTGCGGTAATGGATGAGGTCGGCGATGGTGATCAGGTTCAAGTGGTGTTTCTGGGCGAAGATCTTCAGGTCGTCCATGCGGGCCATGGTGCCGTCATCCTTCATGATCTCGCAGATGACTCCCATGGGACGCAAACCCGCCAAGCGGGCCAGGTCCACCACCGCCTCCGTATGTCCCGCCCGGCGCAAGACTCCCCCGGCCCGGTACTGAAGGGGGAACACGTGTCCCGGCTTGGCCAAATCCTTCGGCTGGGAGATCGCGCTGGCCATGATCTGTATGGTTTTGGCCCGGTCCTGGGCCGAGATGCCGGTGGTCACCCCGACGCGGGCGTCAACCGAAACAGTGAAAGCGGTGCGGAAATGATCCTCATTCTGGTTGACCATGAGAGGCAGGCCCAGCCGGTCCAGGTCCTCAGGAAGCATGGGGACGCAGACCAGGCCCCGGCCCTCCTTAACCATGAAGTTGATGGCTTCCGGGGTCACCTTTTCGGCGGCCATGACCAGGTCGCCCTCGTTTTCGCGGTGCTCGTCGTCCACCACGATGACCATCCGGCCTTCCCGGATATCCCCGATCGCCTGTTCTACTTGCTTGATTTCCATTTTCCTGTCTCCGTCCGGCTTTCGGTTAAAGGTAAAGGTCCAGCAACATGCCGCGGATCTCGTCGAGCGCCTTCAGGACCCGCATGGAATCCTGCTGGCCCGCCAGGAGCATCTGTCCTAGGTGGTCCAGGGCCTCATCCACCTTCTGCGTGGTGAGGTAAACCACGAATTTACCGTCGCGTTTGCGGCTTTGTTTTTCCTCGATCTTGAAAGAACCCTGGATGACCTTTTGCATGAACTGTTTGACCGAATTCTTGTATTCCTCGAATTCGTGCCGGCCCTTGGAGGAAAAAAGCTTCTTCCCTTTTGCTTCCACATCCCCGATCAGGCGGGAAAGTTCATCCCTCAGTGCCGGGTCCTGGATGTTCTTGACCCGCTCCTGGATCAGGGGGGCGAGGGATGGAAGGATGGGTTCGTTTTGGGCGGCGGAGTCCTCGCCAACAGGCTCAATTTTCACGTTTTCCCTCCCGGGGACAGATAGCCGGAAGCCAGTTTTTCAAGATGCTTGGCCAGCATGTCGGCCTCCACGTGAAGGCGATCCCCTGTTTTTCTCGAATTCAGGTTGGTTTTTCCCATTGTGTGGGGAATCAGGGCCGCCTCCATCTCGTCCTCCCGGATGGACGCCACCGTCAGGCTGATACCGTCCAGCGCGATACTGCCCTTTTCGACCACGTACTTGACCAGGGCGCGGGGCAGGCGGACTTTCAACCGCTGGCCGTCACCTTCCGGAACAATGGAAAGAACCTCGGCGGTTCCGTCCACATGGCCCTGAACGTAATGCCCCCCCAGGCCGTCCCCCATCGTCAGAGGCAGTTCCAGGTTCACCGGATCCCCGGGTTTCAAGAGCCCCAGGGCCGTGCGGTTAAGGGTTTCGGGCACGGCCTCGAAGGAAACCAGGGGAGACATCAGGTCCACCACGGTCAGGCAGCATCCATTGACCGCCACACTATCCCCGATCTTGATTTTTCCAGTGGTCAAGGGAGCTCGCAGGGAAAGGCGCAGGATGCCCGCGCCGCGTTCGGCCTTTTCAACCCTGGCCACTTCCTGGATTAATCCGGTGAACAATTCATTTCTCCCAATGGCCAGTCAATAGCCAGTCTTTCCCCAACGATTCCATTTGGACGCCCTTGAGACGGGGAGCCTGGGGGGGCGCGGAAACTCCCCACCCTCGAACCCAGGCGGGTCCTTCCCCGAAAACCTTGGGCGCGATAAACAAGGCCGCCTCGTCCGCCAGGCCTTCCTTTAAGAACGATCCGTGGACCCTTCCCCCGCCCTCGACTAATAGGGTTCGAACCCCCATTTGGTAAAGCCTCTTCAGCACGGCCCGTAAAGATAGCATTTTTTGGGTGTCCGGAACCCGGAAAACACCCGCCCCCCGTTTTTCGAGGGCCCTTTGGCGGGAAAGGGAAACCTGAGAGGAGGTAAAAACCACGGTTCGAGGCCCCTTTTTTAAAAGTTGAGCCTTGAGCGGAAGCCTCAGGTCGGCGTCCAAAACCACCCGAAAGGGCCAGCCGTCGTTACGGTGATAGCCCGGTTTTCGCACTGTCAGGGAAGGATCATCCTCCAAAACCGTTCCAATCCCCACCAGGATCGCGTCAGCCCGGGAACGCAACTCATGCGCCTTCCGGCGCGCCCTTTCCCCGGTTACCCACCGGGAAGCACCCGTACGGGTGGCGATCCGGCCGTCCAGGGTCAGGGCCGCTTTTAAAATCACCTTGGGGCGCCCCTTTAAGACGCTGAACAAGAAGTTCTCATTCAAGGCCTTGGCTTCCTTTTCCAAAAGCCCGACCTCAATTTTTACGCCCGCCGCCCTTAACCGGGCGAAACCACGCCCCCGGACCAGGGGAAAGGGGTCGCGGAGGGAAGCCACCACCCGCTGGACGCCGGATCGGATGAGCGCGTCCACGCAGGGAGGGGTTTTACCCTTGTGCGCGCAGGGTTCCAGGTTCACATAGAGGGTCGCGCCTCGGGCCTGGGTCCCGGCCCGCCTCAAGGCGTTGATCTCCGCGTGGGGGCCGCCGAACTTCAAATGGGCGCCCTCGCCGACCTTCCGGCCCTTTTTTACCAGGACCGCGCCCACCCGGGGATTGGGGGAAACCAGGCTACCGCCCGATTGGGCCAACGCGAGGGCTCGTTTCATCCAATGGAGGTCGTCTGTTTTCACGGAGAGGGGCTTTCGATATTAAGGTTGGAATAAGTATGGTCCAAGGTCCCCTGTCATTCAACCCGTTCCAGGGCCATCCGGGTAAAGAAACCCGGCTTTTCGCGGCTTCCAAAATCCTTCCCTAATCGACAAGCCAAGGTTAAAATCGGCCCTCGTTCAAGGCTCCGGGCATAGGGCTTGTGGTTTTCTTCCTGCCCGGCCGGAGCCGGGGGAGCCGAATATTCTTTTCGGAACCATTTCAATCGTTTGAAAGGGGTTTTTTATGTCCACACTGGTGCTCGTGCGTCACGGCCAATCCCAATGGAACCTGGAGAATCGGTTCACCGGCTGGGTGGATGTTCCCCTGTCCGAACTCGGCGAGAAGGAAGCCCGGGCAGCCGGCGAGAAACTGAAGGGTTACAAGTTCGACGTAGCCTTTACTTCCGCTCTCCAGCGCGCCCAGCGCACCCTGGCACTCATCTTCCAGGTGGGCCACATGAAGGACATTCCCGTGTATATGGATCAAGCCCTGAACGAGCGCCATTACGGCGGCCTGCAAGGATTGAACAAGGCCGAGACGGCCCTGAAATACGGGGACGAACAGGTGAAAATCTGGCGGCGCAGCTTCGATGTTCCGCCCCCACCCGACAGCACCGGCTTTACCGAATCCCTGAAGGACACCGCCGCCCGAACCCTTCCCTATTATGAAACCCATATCGTTCCCTACCTGAAGCAGGGCAAGAACGTCCTGGTTGCAGCCCATGGCAATTCCCTGCGGTCGATCGTGATGCACCTGGACAACCTGACCAAGGAACAGGTCATCGCCCTGAACCTGGACACGGGCATCCCCCGCGTGTACGAGATGGATTCCAGTTTAAAGATCCTTTCCTCCAAGGATCTGCGCTGAGACCCGTTTGAGCGAAACTCCCCTGTCTCCAGCGCCTAAGCCCCGTCTTCCCCTTGGAAGATGGGGCTTTTTTTTGGCGTTCCTTTTCGTTTTAGGATGCGCCTCGCTTAAAAATCCCATTCCCTCCCTATTGCAAGACGTGGGGGGCCTCTCCCTGACGCCCCGCCAGTTGACCGGCCTGGAACCCCCTCCCGAACTGGAGGTGGACACGGTTACGGGCCGGGCCGCCCTGCCCGAAGTGATGGAAGCTTTCTTGAAACTCCGGAAGGATGCCCGGAAGTCCGGCTGGAACCTGGTGCTGGTATCCGGCTACCGTTCTTTCCTCAGTCAGAAGAACCTCTGGAACTCGCTTTACGGCGATCAGGGTCAGGAATCGGTGGAGGAAAAGGTGAAGGCCCAGTTGAAATACACTTCCCTCCCCGGACTTTCCCGGCACCATTGGGGAAGCGAGTTGGACATTTCGGAAAAAAGCCTTCGGGGACAACTGACGGCCGATTCGGAGGATATGACCCCCCGGGTCTTGGCCTACTATCGCTGGATGGAGGAGAACGCTCCCCGGTACGGCTTTTGCCGGGTTTACCGGGGCGATTCGGGCATCATCACCGATGAGCACTGGCACTGGAGCTATTACCCCGTGGCCGTGAAACTGCAAAAACAGTTCCAAGCCCTGGGCGACCTGGGAGCCATTCTTCCATTGGACGGGATCAAAGGGGAGGAATACCTGAAAAGCCATCTGGCGCAGATCCGGCTCTGGCAGGCCCAATCGGTCGATCCCCACTGCGCGCCCTAGCTGCCCGGCAATAGACGGTTCAATCGATTCGCTTGCGTGGAATACGCCCCTTCGTGGCCTTGAACCCCAGGATGGAAAGCGGATGGGGCGACAAGCGGACCTTCAGGTGATCCCCCAACACAAAAGGCAGGATGTGGTTGGCCCCGTCTAAAAAAAGTCGTCCGTCCCGCATGAAGGAAACCATGTCCAAAGCGGCGCTCCCTCCCAGGATCCCCTTAATCAGGCTGCGGCGTCCAAACTTTGGCAGGTAAGCCTCCCGGACCACATACTGAAAACACTTGCGGGCGGGAGGGAGAATCCGCCCCCCGGCCGAAAGATTGGCGGCGGTCGATCCCGCTGCGGTGCTGATCCAGACGCCGCTGGACATCTGTTCTTCGGTCCGGTTTCCTACCTTCAGGGTGTACCGGGAAGTCCCGGCGGGACTCAGGGTGGTCACCAAAAGATCATTCAACACGGGCCAGGGATGTTTCCGGCCGTTTAAGGATAATTCCAGCCGAGGAACAGAAACGGGTTTCAGACGCCCTAAAAGAAAACTCTCCAGCACCCCAGGAAAGCTTTCCATGTCGCAACCGCTGAAACGGGCCACGCTCCGGAGGGGATCGGAGTTGACCCCCAGGATCGGAATGTTCCTGATCGCATGGGAAGCGTCCAGGATTGTGCCATCCCCCCCGATGGTTACTACCAAGTCGTATCGCCCATCCGCGAATCCTTTTCGGCCCATCATCCGCCGCAGGATGAAATCCGCCTTAAGCTTCATGCGTTTGAGCTGGTTCCTCACTCCCGTTACCGTGGCATGATGTCTTTGATGGCTCCCATTCAAAACTTCCCAGTAGTTTCCCAGCTTGGTGCGGGAAGGCAAGGGCCTGACCTTTTCGAACCGGGTGAGGGAACTTTCCTTGAAGACAACAAGTATTTTGGGGGATGTCATTTTCGAGCCGCCTTTGAGATTTCAGTGATTTGATTCATCGCAGGAATATGCTTCTTTCGGCAAATTCCATTAATGGAAGGACTGAATGCCGACCCGGATCATCATGACCGCGTAGGCGGCCAAAAGAAGGGCGGCCAGCTTGGAGACCACCCGGGAACCCGTGGGGCCCATCCATCGTATCAGGGCCACCGACTGCCTGAAAACCACCCAGCTGATGAAAAGATTCACGATCAGGCCCAGCGCGACCTGCCACCATTCGAAACGGTCCCTTAAAAGAATAAGAGTGGCAAAGACCGCCGGGCCGACCAGAAGGGGAATCCCGATGGGTACGATGCCCGCGCCCTCCCCTGCACCGGGATGAAACATCTTCTTGTCAAAAACCACGTCCCGCAGGGCTACCACCAGAACCAACAGACCACCCGCCACCTGGAAATCGCCAGTTTTCAAACCCAATGAACCCAACACCATGGGTCCGAGGGGAATGAACAACAGGCCAACGGCCATGGCCGTTAAAACAGAAAGGTCCACCAGTTTCTGGCGGGCCTTTTGTTTCATACCGGATGTCATTTGAAGGAAGGCGGGTAGGACCCCGAGCGGGTCCACCGCCACGAAAAGAGGCAGGAATAAACCTAAAAGGTCAGCCCAGGTCATAAAAGGGTGGTTAGGAGCCGTTGTTAACCCAAGTGGAACAGGTTTGAGTCTGGTCCGCATAGGTTTGGTAATAAGAAAAGAAGGGATCCGTACTGATGCGGAAACGGAAGCTGGGACCAACCGAGTTGTTGTAATCCCCCGGATCGGTCACCTGAACCCAGGCATAAGCTCCTGGCAAGCTATACAATTTGATGCAATAGATATCACCCGCTTCCAGATCCAAGTTTGGTCCCGTCATTAATTTGGAAGTTCTGCGAATCCTTGATTGAGTTACGATTGGCGTGGGTTTTGAGGAAGAAGGATTCAAAACGTTATTTTTGGAAGATTCAGAGTCCGAGAAAAACTGATCATCAGACGGAACATAGTCATAGTCAGACAAATTGCCGTTTCCCAAATAAGCGACGGTATTGTTGATATTACCGGAATAACCGCTCCCATAATACAAGTAAGCTAGGTTCCAATCCACCAGTTCAAAATTGGGATAGTTGCCGGTTAAAACCGTCAAGTCCGACAGGGAATAGTAGGAATCCACGTGTTTGTAAAGATCATAACTGTTGGAAAACGTAGCTGCGTTGTTTAACACATAACATTGCCGCTGGACGGATCCAAGCACCAGGGTCACCGCCATATTGGCCGTTGGGTTCGACATGTCGACTTTAATCGCTCCCACGGCCAGGGGTTGGTTCGTATTAGCATCGTTCAATTGCACCGAGATCACCCGGGTTCCCCCGGCTGGAATATCCACACTGAAATTCACGTTACCCGTGGCACTGCTCGATGAAAAGGGCCCTACCTGCCCATGTAATCCTGATTGGGCTGTCCCGCGGACGTTCCAGAGAAGTGTATTGGAGGTCGTGCCCAATAGACTGGCCTTAACTTCCTGAGAAGGGGCCACTGAAACACCCAAGCTGACGTTTTGAGACGGCGCCAGGGGTCGGGGCCCGTTGCAGGCCACCACCCCAATCAGAACCGCCAAAAACACACCGGCGACCGTCAGGGACTTTTTCGAGGGTATCTTCATTTGCCGCTCCTTTTTATGAAAAACAGCTCCCCATGGAAAACTCAACCCGTCTTAGAGGTTGATTTGATAGTTCGTTCCGATGGTCCAATAATTGAAATAGGCCCTGGTATTCCCTTGCGTAGGGTCGCTCGGAACAACCGGGACATTGTTTTGGGAGATGAAATCGTAAGCTCCAAAGATATTCAGGCTCGACTTGTCATCCAAGGTTGCCTTCCAGGAAGGGCCAACCCCGAACAGCCACCCTCCTCCGAAATAATAGGTATTAGCCGCGCCGTTTGAAAATTCAGGATAGTCATTGGCGAAAACGTACTTCGCTTGGCCGGATATCTTAATATCCCCCAATGCGTAAGAAGGGGCCAGATATACGCGCGGCCCGTAATAATTGTAGGGTTCGGTGGTGAGGTTTTGATCTTCCAGCCTGCGGGAAGAGTAGAAATACTGGCCACCCGCATCAAGGGAGAACCCATGCGGATTGACCCAGCTATAGGAAGCGTTCAGATTGGTACCCAGTTGAAATTGATCCACACCGTCAATCTGGGTGGTCAGGGAGTAATAGCAGGAGAGCCGGGCTATTTCCCTGTAATCATTCGACCCGTTCTGGATGAAATTGAGGGCAACAAAAATGTTATCACCCAGCTGAAGTGTTCCAGCCGGATCGCCGGTCGGATTAAATGTTCCTGAATGAAGGTATCCGGCACCAACACCAAAGGAATTTTTCCCAGCTGGGATACTTACACCGTAAAGCGCGTTGAAACCGAAGCCGCGGCCCCGGTAGCGGTAATCCAGAAATTCCGTTGGTATCATCGCGACGATCTGCTTGCTTTCCCAGGTCGGATCTCCCGTCGGCAGGTTGAGGCTGACATTCACGAGGGAAGATAGGCCCAGGCTCTTGAATTGGAACTCGCCGCCGACCACCGTATCGGTTAGGTTGGTCAAATTCACGGTCGAATTGTCACCTGTCGTATCCGGGGGAAAGGTGTAAGACCCGTTGGCCAATGTGCCCTGCCCGTAAACCTGAATTCCCTTGTCGAGATTCAAGTTCAAGGCAAAGGGCAGCCAGAACTCATAACCTTGGTTCGTGCTCGCGCCGGTTTGGGTGATGAGATAATTGCTGTTCCAGCCATCATATTGCAATCCGAAACTCAATTGCCCCGCGCTTGAAGGGAGGACCAAGGAGCAAAACAAGATCGCGCCAAAGATTAACTTCATGATATTTTCTTTGTTCATGGCACCCACTCCTGAACGGGAATTTGCGCCGTTATGTTAACCCGGACCGACCCTTCCACCGATGGATCGGTAAAGGTCCCATCGCCGTTTGAGATGATGTTTCCCTGAAATTGATTGTTCAGATCCTGTAGCGAACCTAACGCGTAGTCTTCCCCATTTCCACCCTGACCATTGCCTTGGTCGCCGTTGCCACCATTATTGCCATTGCCGTTGTTACCATTTCCGCCAGGCAGACCATTGTTGCCACCAGCCAAGGGAGTTCCATTGTGGAACACCGCGCTGCTTCCGGCGCCGTAATCCGTTGTGTGACCGTTTGTGGTGGTATAAACCGTACCTTCCACGACTCCCAAGTAAACCGTGTTGGTGGCGGGATCGTATTTAACCTGGTACTGGGTTCCCCGCACGCCGCAGATCACGCCCCCGGCGTTGATTTCGAAGGATGACTTGGCCGAGACCAGTTTGGTGACCTTGGCGAAAAGTTGGCCCAGCATCAATTTGAATTGAATGACTTTATCGCTCTTGTTGGGTTGTTGGAGCTTATCTAACCAGAAATCAGTGTTGGGGCTAATCTTTAGTTCGGAACCGTCGAAGGTTTTCAGGGTCGCCTGGGCGTCGGCCCCGGCGACAACCCGCTCGCCCTCCACCACCGTGGTGTCCTTCTGGGCGATCCGGAGCATGTGCCCCTTATGTCCCTTGATTTCAACTTTGCCCGTAACCGAGATAAAAATAGCCTCCGTGACGGCCCAAAGGTGCCCGACCGGCACCAGCAGGAGTATGAGCAACACTATGATTCGTTTCATGGCAGTTCCTTCCAAGGAGTTCGCCCCCACATCATCTAGGGGCGTATTTTAAGGAAAACTAAAATATTTAACAGAGTATTCGGAAAAAAAGCTTAAAAAAACAAAGTAATTTCTATGAAAAAAATCTTACTTTTCAAAAGGCCCTCATTCAGCCAATCCCATTAGAAAGGGTTGAATTTTTGAACCCTGTCATTGCCTGCATCTAATACATAGATATTGTTTGATCCATCCAAGGCGATCCAAGTCGGGTTCGAGAACTGACCAGGCAATGAGCCAATATCGAAAGCCATCTGGGAATAATAATTGCCGTTGGCGTCGAACTTAACCACCCTATGCCCAGTCGCGTCGACCACATACAAATACCCCGTTGTACTGAACGCCATCCCCCTGGAAGCGATTGCCGACCCGCTGGAACTGCCGTTCCAGGAAGTGATGGAGGCGGCCCCGCTGGCGTAGCTGGCATAGGTGTTGATTCCCCCTCCAAAAGTTCCCACGCAAACAGTTGTCCCGGTGGAGTTTACTGCGATCCCATAAGGGAATGTGTTTACGCTCCAATAGTTGAGCCAAGATCCACCTATCCCGTAGATGGCGACGGATTGGTTTGGAAAGAATCCTGTATTTTCATCCGTGACATACAATTGGGAGTGGATCGGATCCACCGCGACGCCGTCGGGAGCCACTAGGTCTCCATTGGTAGGGTTGGAACTGAAGAATCCGTATTGTTTAACAAAGGAAGTGCCCGAGTAGTTGTATTCCATGATCCGGCTGTTGTTCGTATCTGCGACGTAAACATTCCCCGATGGATCGGTGGTCAAGCCTTCAACCGCCTGGAACTGGAAATTTCCGGATCCCGAGGAGCCCCATTGGGAATTGAAGGCATAGTTTATCCCGTCCGATGAAACGAATGATTGAACCCGGCTCTGGTTGTAGTCGGAAACATAAACAGTCGTCCCGGCGCTGTTCACCGCTAGACCCGCCGGATTCTGGAATTGGCCGTTCCCAGACCCATTGGTCCCAAAATAGCCCAGGGGTGGAACCGGAGTATAGCTTCCTGTTGGGGTAAAGGATGGAGTTTCGGTTACTGTTGGTGTTTCCGTGATGGTCGGTGTCTCCGTAAATGTTGGAGTAAAGGAATTGGTCGGGACCGGTGTTTGGGTTGGCGTAGGATAAACATTCTGGGGCACCGGAGGAGCGAATTTTTGAACCCTTCCATCTCCCCAATCCGCCACATAAACGTTGCCGTACCCGTCAACCGCAATCCCAGAGGGGATGTTAAATTGCCCAGGCAGGCTCCCCGTGTTTCCCCACTGGCCCGTGAAATTTCCATATGGATCAAAAGAGAGAATCCGGTTGTTCACGGCATCCGTTGCGTAGAGAGTGCCAGCATAGGGACTCCCCGGAGGAGCGACCGCCAAAGCCCCAACGCCGAAGTTTCCGGCACCCGCGCCCCATGTTGCAAGACTGACGCCCGTGGGAGAATAGACCCCGATGCTGCCTGCGTTATCCGGCGCGACATAAACTTGTGTTCCGGTCGCGTTCACCGCCACTGCTGGATCGTAACCACCTACCGCCCAGGAAGATAAATAACTTCCTCCAGAGTTGAATGTCTGAACGGCCAGATTGGAAACATTCTCGCCTACATAAACATTCCCGTTCGAATCCACTCCCACGCCTGAGACTCCAAACAAATAGCCGGGATATCCCCAACCGTAGGAGTTGTAATAACCATAATTTTCCAAATCAACGCCATTCGAATTGTATTTACGTACGTAGTCGTTACCGCTATCCGCAACGTAAAGGTTGCCGGAAGAATCAGCCGTCATGGCCTCCGGCACCCCGCCCGAGTCAGTCCAAGTGGCGGCGGCCGAGTAGTTTATGCCGGTGGAACTGGTCCAAACTTGGATATGCGGATCGTATATAGCGCTCGCCTTATAGTTAAACGAAAGGTAAACCGAGGTTCCGGCTGAATTCACTGCGATCCCGCCAGGATTAACCGAGGAATATCCCAAATTGGGATCATGCACGGTCCAGGCCGACTTGGGCCCTCCAGCCGGGGAAGTCGGCGTCGGGGTCAGGGTAATGGTGGCGGTGGGCGTTGGTGTGGCCACGGGCCCTCCCTGGACGATCAGGTGATAATCCCCGCTAGGATAACCATCATTCGGCACTGAAACCGAGACGTAGTAATCCCCCGCTTTTAGGGCGGTAAACACCTGCTCGGGCGCCCCATTATTCGAAGGGTTGGCAATTTGATTGTGATTTGAATCGTATAAATAGAAATTAAGAAGGACCTGGTTAGTTCCATCATCGAAACAATCCAAGGAGATGGAATAGGTTCCTCCATCCGTGCCCGCCTTGAAATGCCAGGTTTCGGTGTTATTGAAATAGTAATTCAAGGTTCCGGTCCCAATCACGCCTGTCCCGTTGGAAACCGTTCCCAGATAGGTTGGTTTGGAGAAATAGGTGTTATCCCCGCTGGGAGAGATGTTCCCCACCGGGGTCGTTAATGGCGTGGGGACAACCGCGCAAATAGGTTTGAAAGTCGACATCGTGAAGCTATAGGACCCGTAGGCATAACCTGCGGACCCATCGAGGATCAAATAGTAGGTTCCCGGCTTCAATGTCCCCGTCACAAAGTTGGCTTTTTCACAGGCATTGTTGTAATTTCCGAAGGCCACGGTCGAGTTTGGATCATCAGGGTTGGTTCGAAGGTAAATGGCTGTCGCGAATTGAGACGCGCACGAATTGATTTGCAGGCTCTTGGGGTTCGAAAGGGTGAATTGATACACCACGTCGGGTGCGCCTTGCCCATAGTAGCGAATAAAATATCCCTCGCCCGATTCGGTAACCGGCTGGCTGTAATGGTCCGGCAAACCGGTCGTATCACCGGTAACCGGATTACCTGTATCAATATAGGAAGTGATGTCCGGATATTTATTCGGCACCACAGGGGTAGAAGTGGCCGTCATAGCGGGCGTAGCCGTGGGTGCCGCTCCGGCCTGGATCACCAGGTGGTAATCCCCACTCGGAGCCTGGGCGTCAATGGCGTAAACCGCAACCACGTATTGGCCCGCGGGAAGATTCTGGGTTACTTGGTCCAGGGGATCGCCATCACTCGAAGAAGCCATCATCTGGTACGAGTAAATGCTATCAAAACTATTGAAAATCACTTGGTAAAGATCAAAGCCCATCCGGGCCTTGCCGGTTCCGTCGTCGAAGCAATCGAGGGAAACCGTATAGGGAGCACCGTCGGTCGCGGCGGTGAACTGCCAGGTATTCACGTGGTTGTTGTAGTAGTTGACCGTGCCTGTACCCGCCAGATCATGCCCGCTTGCGATGGAACCAAGGGTGACCGGGTTCGAGAAGTAAGTGTCATCTGCCATATTATTCGTCTGCCCGTTCAACACCGGGGTGGAGGTGGGCGTCAGGGCGCAGAGGGGATAAAAGCTGGTAACGCTCAGGTTGAAGTGCCCGAAATCACCGGGCCCAAAACCATCCACGATCACGTAATAGGTTCCCGCCTGAAGCGTTCCGGTTACCAGGGAGGAAGAGGTCCCATGGCAGTATTCGGAATCGTCGTCTAGGGCCACCGTGGTAGAAGGGTCATTGGGGTCAGTTCGCACGTAGACCACCGAATCAAAGTTCGCCCCGCACAGGTTGACGAAAACACTCTTCGGGGTGCCCAAGGTGAATTGGTAAAGTTTGTCCGGAGCGCCCGCACCATAGTTGAAGGACACCCCGTTGGAACTATCCCACAGACTGGCCAGCTGGCTGTAATTGTCTGTTCCGGCCGTGGTATCCCCACTGACTACCGATCCATCGACAATCACGGTTGGAACGCCCGTGAGGGGTGTAGAAGTCGTAGTCACCGTCGGGCTTACGGATGGATTGAGCGTCATCGTGAAAGTGAGTGTGATGGTCGGCGTCTGGGTCGCGATGGGCACCAGGGTGGGTTTGATCGTCGGGGTGTCAGTGAGGGTCGGAGTGAGTGTTGAAGTCACCGTATCCGTTAGGGTTGGGGTGACGGCGAGGGTTTGAGTCCAAGTCGGCACAGGTGTCGGCAGGATCGCCGACCCGAATTTTTGGATCCGGCTGTTGTTGTCGCCCACATACACATTGCCGGAAGCGTCCGTGGCAATCCCGATGGGATAGTTGAAATACCCGTTGGCACTACCCGAGGTACCCCACTGGGCCAGGTAGGAACCGTTGGTATCGAATTCCTGGACCCGGTTGTTGCCGGAATCCGTCACATAGAGATGGTTCGAATTGTCCACCGCGATGCAGTAGGGGGCGATAAAGTTTCCGGGTGCGCTTCCGCCATAACCGCCCCACCGGCCTACGAAACCACCTGTTTGGGTGAATTTTTGGACGGGGGTGTAAGAACCCTGGTCCAGCACATAGAGATAGTTATTGTCAGCGGCGAGTCCAATGGGCTGCTGCAATTTACCCGGAGTCGTGCCATACCCGCCCCATTGGGTGAGGTAAGTCCCATTGGAGGTGTACTTGAAAATAAGCTCGTAGTTCGTTTCACAGACGTAGAGATTGCCCGAGGGATCCAGGGTCAAGCCGCCGATCGAATTGAAGCTCCCCACGCTTCCCACCAAACTCATGGTTCCCTGGCTGATATTACCCGCATAGATATCCACATAGGGGGTGAAGCTATGGGTGGCCGCGACATAAAGGGTTGTACCGGCAGAATTGACCGCCAACCCGGCCAGGTTTTGGAGGTAGGCGAACATTTGCAGGGGCGCGGGCGAGAGTTGAACTGGCGCGCCATAACTTGATCCGGTCCAGGGATACTCGGTCACGTAATTGCCGTAGAAGGTCGAATAGACGTTACCGGCCCCATCCAACGCCAGGGCTACGGGGTTCCCCGTCGTTGGAATCACCGCCGAGGGTGAAACAATGTCAAAGAAGGGCGTGTAAGTGCTGGTGACGGTGGGAGTAAAGGTCACGGTCGAAGTCCCAGTGTTAGTGGAGGTAATGGTTGCGGTCACCGTAGGCGTGTCGGAAATGGTAGGCGTGGGGGTATTGGTACCCGTGGCGGTCGACGTGGCCGTAACGCTTGGCGTTAGGCTGGGGAAAGGCGTGGGAGTGGTGGCGCCGTTGAAGCCCTGGATGACCAACCTATATGCGCCGTCCTCTCCCTGGTCATCGGGCCCGACCAGAAGGTAATAGGTTCCTGCCGCGAGGTTCATCACCGACATCTGGTTCAGTGGCGTTTGGGCGTAAGACGAAGCGAGCGGCGGGTTCTGGGCATCCGCCGGGTTTGAATCGTAAAGGTACATGTCCTCAAGATTCTTTCCCGACCCGTCGTCGAAACAATCCAGTGAGAAGAGGTAGTTGCCGCCGTCCGTTCCGACCGTGAATTTCCAGGTATGGGTGTAGTTGAATGTGTCGTTGGCCGTACCGGTTCCCACCGCGTCCCCGCCCGCCAAGACCGTTCCTAGGTCCACCCCGTTCGCATAGTCAGGATACCAGGTGATATTGGCCGGGGCCGTATAGACCACCGGCGTGGAAGTGGGGCTCAAGTTGCAAAGGGTTGTGAAGGGCGCAATCGAAAGGCTATAGGGTCCGTAATCCGAGGAAGTCATCCCATCCACGATCAGGTAATAGGTCACGCCCTGGGTTAGAGCGCCGGTGACCAGGGAGGAACCCGTCCCTCCGCAGTAGGCCGAGTAGTTATCAAAGTCGATTACCGAGGAGGAATCGGTGGGGTTGGTCCTCAAATAGATCACCGAATTAAAGGAAGCGCCGCAAAGGTTGATGAAATACTCGCCCGTCGTTGGGGGCACAAATTGGTAGATCGCGTCAGGCCCCAATCCCATGTTGGTGACATAATCATTGGTTCCATCAAATTGAGTCACAGGCTGGACAAAGTTGTTGAGATTGTTTGTTGTGTCCCCGGTCACCGTGATCCCGGCTCCAACAATATAGGTAATGTCCTGGATGACGATCCCGGGTGTGGGCGTATTCGTGGGCGTGGATGGGATCGTGGGGGTGGACGTGGCGACCGGGCCGCCCTGGATGACCAGATGATAGTTGCCTCCAGGGGCATTTTCATCATAGGCATATACGGCAATGTAATAATCCCCCGCAGGAATGGCATGAATAATCTGATCCAGATTGTCATTGTCCGTCGAAGAGGCCAAAAGATTTAGGGTGTTCGGGCTGCCGGTGTCGGTTTTATGGAGCCCGTAAATGTCGAAACCGAATCGCGCTTTGCTGGTCCCATCGTCAAAGCAATCCAATGAAAGGGTATAAATTGCGTTATCCGTGCCGGCATGGAAATGCCATGTATCGACATGGCGTGTGAAATAATTCAATGACCCGGACCCGACCGCATCGGCGCCCGAAGTGACCGTTCCCAGATCCGTGGCTTGGCTGAAGCCGTTATCGTCCTGGCTGGGCTCGGCGTTGAGGACGGGCGTGGAGGTTGGATTCAAGGAACAGAGGGGGCTAAAGGTCGAAAGGGATAAGCTAAAGGTTCCGAAATCTCCCGCCTGATACCCGTCCACGATCAGGTAATAGGTCCCGGTCGGAAGTGAACCTGTCACCAGGCTGGATGAATACTGATTGTTCGAGGTTGCGGCGCAATATTCCGAATCGTCATCCACCGCCACCGTGGGACCCGTTGGCGAACCGGAACGAAGATAAAGAGCCGTGTCAAAAGACGCCCCACAAACGCTAATGAAGAGGCTCTCCCCCGCATGGGCGGCATCGACGGTGAAGTGATAAGCCACATCCGGAGCGCCGGATCCCAGAAGCCCCGTGTTTTCGTAGTTGTTCCAATAGGTGATCGGTTGATCGTAGTTGTCGTACAGACCGGTGGTGTTGCCGGCGACCGGCGTTCCATTGATCGCGGCGGTGATGTCGAGAGGATCAGGCGGGGTAGGCGTGATGGTCGGGGTTTGGGTTACGGTGGGGGTGGCGGTGATGGTCGGAGTCGCGGTCGGGAGGTTGGCCCCGAATTCGTAAACACCGTTATAGGTGGAAACATATAGGTTGTCATTGGAGTCAAAGGCCATGTACTCAGGGTTGCTGATGTAACCAGACCCGATATTTACGGCAATCGAATTTCCCGTGTTGGGGTTAAATTCGGACAGACTGTTACCGTAATAGTTTGTGACAAATACGTACCCCCGAGGACTTATGGCCACGTCCATGGGATAATACACTCCAGCTGTAATGTTTTGTTTGACGGTTAGATTGGAGTTCAACTCCACGATCCGGCTGTTTCCATAATCCGCTATCCAGATATTTCCTGAATTGTCCACGGCCAGTCCATGAGGCGCACTGAAACTCCCGGGCCCCGAACCCTGATTGGGGCCTCCATAGGTTACAAATGAGGACCCGTTATATCTTTGGATCCGGTTATTTCCGTTTTCAGCGATATAAATATTGCCGTTATAGGGGCTGGAACTAGTGTCGATCGCCAAACCATCAGGTATTTCAAAAGTGCCTGGAGGCCCGTTCACCACATTCGTTCCGAATGCGTCCAACAAAGTACCCGAGAGGGGATTAAATTCCTCAACCGCGCCAGCCCCGGCCGCGCAGAACAAATTGTTGTAGGCATCAAAGGCAATTTGATAGGGATTGGTATAGGTGTTCGTTACGGTAGTTGTGGGGTTAAAGGTGCCAAGAGGATAGGAGAAGATCTTGTTTTGGCTGAAGTCGGATAAATATAGCTGGCCGTTATTGATCGCTATGCCCATAGGATAAGTGGTTCCACCCAAGGAGAGTCTCACCGCGGTTGTGTAGTTTTCAGGAGCGACCGGCAATCCGCCGAATACGGGCGTGGGTGTCGGAACGGATGACGTGAATTCCAGGACCTGGTTTTTGGAATTATCCGAAACATAGAGGTTGCCCGAATTGTCGAAATTCATGAATTGGGGGCTGGGTAAAAGGTTCCCCCCAAAGACCGGGTTAACGACCGTTCCGTCGGGGCTCAACTCGACCATCCCCTTGGGGGTGTTGGAGTTCGTGACGAATAGATAGCCGCGCGAATCAACCGCGATGCCCATCGGCCAATGCAAGGCGTAGTCCGAGAAGGTGTTCAGGACGGTCAGCCCGGCACTTAACTCGACCACCCGGTTATTAGCGGAATCCGCCACCCAAACGTTGTCGTTATTGTCCACCCAGATACCTTCAGGGCCGTTGAACTGGCCGGATCCAGAGCCAGCGCTCCCGAAGGTGATATAACCCGAGGCGGTGCTGTAACGCATGACCTGGTTGTTGTTCGTGTCCGTCATATAGACGTTGCCGCGATAGGGGCTGCCGGCGTTGTTGTTGACCGCCGCCCCGAAAATCTCGGCGCTAAAGGTGTCCAGGGTAATGGGAGTGCTATAAGTTCCGGTCGGGTTCATGGCCTCAAGGGGGTAAAAATTGGGACCCGTGCTGTAGAAAAGGTTAGTAGAGCCGGAATAGGTCATCTGATGGGTGGTCATCGCCGTTCCGTAATACTGGTCCCAGCTCCCGGTCGGGGTGGTGGAATAGGTCGTTGGGAACTCGAAGTTGAAAAGGGTATAGGGGTTGGCTCCCTCGTTCGCGCTTACATAAAGGTTGTTGTTGTAGATGGCGATGCCGGAGGGGCTCGGATTCCCTGAAATAGAGTTGAGGTCCGTGACCGTGATCCCCGCCGAATAGGTAAAGGGAGATTGCGGCAGGGCGATGGTATTGACCGGCGTGGGGGTGGAAGTTGGGGCCTGTTGGTCCTGGATCACGAGTTTATAGTTGGCGTTGGGCGCGCCATAATCCCAAGCGTATACCGCGACGTAATAGTTGCCCGGGGCGAGATTTTCCACCCTCTGGTCCAACGTATCATTATCCGCCGAGGAATCCACCAGGTTGAAATAGGAATCATAAAGATCAAAACCCACCCGCGATTTGCCCGTTCCATCGTCGAAGCAATCCAGGGAGATCGTGCAGGACCCGCTGTCGGCCTTGGAGAACATCCAGGTATTCACATGGTTCAGATAGTTGTTCACCACGCCCTGGCCCACCAGGTCATGTCCGGCGGTCAAGGGGGTGGTCAGGGTGACCGGGTTGGTGAAGGTCGAGTCGTCCACCATGGCGCCGTAGGTCTGGTTGGAGATCACGGGTGTGGAGGTCGGATTCAAGGAGCAGTTGGTGGTGAAAGGCGATATTTTTAAACTGTAGGTTCCGGCATCGCCCGCCTGGAATCCGTCCACGATAAGGTAATAGGTTCCGGGCGCCATGGGCCCCGTCACAAAACTGGAGGAGTTTCCGTTGCAGAAATCCGAGTCATCATCCAGGGCGACCGTGGGGCCCGTGGGAGAGCCGGACCGCAGGGCCAGCACCGAATCAAAGTTCGCGTCACAAATGCTGATAAAGAAGAATTGACCGTTCTGGGCCGGACTGACCGTGAAGGTGTAGAGTTGATCCGGGGCGCCCACCCCATAATCGTAGTTTGCGTATCCACTCGCCCCCAACCAAGCCGTGGCGGGTTCGTTGTAACTATCGGGCATTCCCAAGGTGGTTTGCCCGGTTAAAGTAACACCCCCGCTTGAAAGATCCAAAGCGATCGGTCCGGACGGGGTGGGACTGCTGGTCGGGCTCGGGGTAATGGTCGGGCTGGGCGTTGGGGTCGGAGTGAATGTTCCCGTGGGGAAATAACCGCTGGCTTCGGGAACAATCTGGATGGCGCTCACCATGCAGGTTTGGTAATTGCTGTTGGGGTTGACCGGTCCAAAGCCGATATTGATGTGACCCGTCGCGTCAGGGCTGACATTATCGATGATCTTGTCGTCTGCGGCTTTTAAACCCACCTCCGCGTAGACATCCAGGTTCGAGATCACCTGGTTTCCGTTGATGGAGACGTCGAAGACCCTCCAGTTGGGGTTCCCGTACTGGGTTTCGGCGAATTTCAACAAGACCTGATACTTCCCGGCTGGGACCGGGAAACTGTAACTGAAAGGTTGGTAATAGCTGTCGTTGATCATCGTTCCCATGCGGGTATTGGAATAGAGGATCGGGTCTTTGGTCCCGGATATGGGAAGGGGCGTGGTTGCGGCCTGGAAGACACCTCCCTTGAAATTCGTGTCACCGGTCCAGGATTTGCCATGGCTGTCAATATAGGGGATTGTCATATAGGGTGAGGCACCGCCCGCGATCACCCGCCAGGAAGAAGCGGGCCCCATGATCTGGGTGGGTGTGGGGGTCACAAGGGCTTGGGATTGGGGCAAGACCTGGATGGCGTTCACCATCGGATTTCCGGCGACAGCTGGACCGACGGACACCTGGATCTGGTAGGCCAGAGACGAGGGATTGAAGATAGGCGTGATGTTATTGAAGACCTTGTCGTCCGCCGCGTTGCCGCCCACTTCCGAATAGATATCCAGGTTGTTCAATACCTGGGTTCCATTGATAAATAGGTTCAACACCCTCGCCCCGACAGAATCCGACCCTCCGGTTTCAGCTAATTTGAGCGTGACCTGATAGGTTCCAGCTGGTTCATTGAATGTATAGGTGAGCGGAGTGGAATTGCTGGCATAACTACCGTAGATGGTCGGATCCCGAGTGCCCAAGATCGGCAGATTCTGGGTCGTACTCCATCCTCCCCCACCCGAATAACCAGTCGGCGCAGAATAATACCCAAACCAGGTGTTCCCTTGGGTGTCGGTATAGTTACTGGTGTCCCCTGGCAAGACCCGGTAAGTCGAGGAAGTCGGCGTAGACGTGGGGATCATGAAATAGGTCGGGGTCGGGAAAGGGGTAGGCGTGTTCAAGCCCGTGTAGTTCTGGACCACCAGGCGGTAATTGCCGTCCTGGCCGTCCCAATCAGGCTGGACCTCCACATAGTAGGTCTCGCCCGCGTTCAGGGAGACCACCATCTGATTCAGGGGTTGGTTGTAGAGTGAATTCATCAGGGTGAGGCCGGCCGAGTTGTTCCAGAGATAAAGATCAGCGTAATCCTGGCCCGTGCCATCATCGAAACAATCAGTGGAGATCGCATAGTTACCATCTGTGGAAGCAGTGAACTGCCAGACGTTCGTGCCGTTCAATGCCCAGTTCAGGTTACCTACCCCGACCGCATCCGTGGTCACCGTCCCCAGTTCGACAGCCGTGGGAAGATCCGCGGTGGTAAGTTGTTCATAACTATCCGTGTTGTTCACCGGACCGTTGTAAGTGACGGCGGCGGAGACTGGCGACAGGCTGCAAACAGGGGTGAAGGGGGCGATGGTAAAGCCATAGGTGCCGTAATCCCCACTTCCGTATCCATCCACGATCAGATAATAGGTGACCCCCTGGGTCAGGATACCAGTAGCGATGGAGGCATAGTTATTCGCCTCGGAACCCTGGTCGTAGCAGTAGTCGGACTCATTGCTCAAGTCGATCAGGGACGAGGGATCGGTCAGGTTGGTGCGCAGATAGAGAACCGCGCTGAAACTCACGTTACACATATCGATGACATACTCGCCGGTCGAAGGGGCCACGAATTGGTAGGGCATATCGGGGGCACCAAGTCCGTAATCTACCGTTCCATTAAACCCGTTGGTGAGGTTCTGGTTGTAGTTATCCGTCCCTCCGGTCGTATTGCCGGTGACGGTGATTCCTTTTCCGATCAGGTTGGTGATATCCGCGGGCGCGGGCGGGGTGGCCGTCGGGGTGATCGTAGGCGTCATGGTGACCGTGGGCGTGTTCAAGCCGGTGACGTTCTGGATGACCAACTTGTAGTTGCCGTCCTCACCGCTGTTGTCGGACTGAACCGTGACGTAATAGGTCCCTGAATTGAGGGTCACCGAAGAGGCCTGATTAAGAGGTGAATATCCACCCTGTCCTGCGAAATTCAAAAGCCCATCGCTGTCGCTCCAAACGCTAAGATCGGTCAGGTTCTTTCCAGTACCGTCATCGAAGCAATCCGTTGAGATATTAAAGACCTGATTATCCGACCCAACCTCGAATTGCCAGGTGTTTGTGCCGTTATATTCGTAATTCACGTTCCCCACGCCGACCGCGTCCTGGCCCAAGTTGATGGTTAACAAGTCCGTCGTACTGCTCAAGTTGGGGTAAAAGGTTGTATTGACCTGCCCGTTGTAAGTCACAGGAGAGGAAACGGGGTTTAAAACGCACTGGGTAGTAAAGGGAGCGATGGTGAAAGAATAGTTGCCCGATTCCCCGTCACTGCTATCCACCACGAGATAATAGGTAACCCCCGCGGTCAGGGTTCCCGTGACCAGATCGGAGCCGCTGTATCCGGTGACATTGCCGCAGAAATTCCCGGCCGTATCCAGGTCCAGCACCGAGCTGGGGTCGGTGGGATTGGTCCTCAGGTAAAGGATCGAGTCGAAAGTAGTGTTGCACATATTGATGAAATACTCGCCGGTTTGGGGCGGAACGAACTGGTAGGTTACGTCAGGTGAACCCTGGCCCCAGTAATATCCCGATGAATCGGACTGGGAATTATTGTCATTCGCCCCCACCGTACTGCCCGAAATGGCGTTTCCAGTCCCGATGATGGAGCTGACATCAGGAATAGGAGTGGGAAAGCTAACCCCATATTGATTCACCACCAGATGGTAATCCGCGCTGGGCGCCCCCTCGTCAGAGTTATAAACGGCTACGTAATAGGTCGTTCCCGCATTGAGGGCATACTGCACGATATCCAACGGATCGGTATCGTTGGATGCCGTTAAGAACGAGATGGAACCCACATTGTTTTGAAGCAGGTCGAAGCCCACCCTGGCCTTGCCGGTCCCATCATCGAAGCAGTCGAGCGCGATGTTATACCAACCGGTCAATGACACCGAGAAGCTCCAGGTTTGCACGTGGTTGAAGTAGTAATTCACGTTCCCCGCCCCTACGACATCACTAAGGTTCATGACTTCCCCGAGATTTATGGGATTGGTGAAATTGGTGTCATCGGCGTAATTGCTTGTTTGCGTGTTCACGATGGGAGATGGCAATGGCGGCGTATTAAGACTGCAAGAGGGGGTGAACGTGGAAATGGCAAGAGTATAGGGTCCATAGCTTCCGGGGCCAAAACCATCCACGATGATGTAGTAGATCCCAGGAGCCAGCGTTCCAGTCACCAGACTGGAAGCGGGGCTGTTGCAATAGTCCGAATCGTCGTTGACCGCGACGGTTGGCCCGGTCGGGGAGCCTGAACGGACATAGACCACCGAATCAAACTGGGCCCCGCAAACGTTGATGAAGAGGCTTTCGGCGGCAGAGACATTGACCTGGTAAGCCATATCCGGGGCGCCCGCGCCATAGTCATAGTTAACTGTTGGCGTAATGTTCCAAAGGGTGACGGGCTGGTGATTACTGTCCGCATGGCCCGTGGTATCCCCGGTCACAGTGGCTCCCCCGCCGGAAATATCCAGCGCGACGGGCCCCTGGGCCGTTGGGATCGGAGTGGCAGAGGGTGTGATCGTCTCTGTCGGTGTTGGGGTGGCCGTCGGGGTTATCGTCGGGGTGACCGTATTGCCCAAGCCTTGGATGACCAAGTGATAATCCGCATTCGGAGCGCCCGCGTCCCAGGCATAAACCGCCACATAGCAGGTGACACCAGCGGTAAGGTTTTCCGTCAATGCATCTAGAGGATCACCATCCTGAGAGACGTCGACCAGGGTGACCCCTCCAAAACCATCCGATTCATAGAAGTCAAAGCCCACTCTCGCCTTGCCGGTCCCGTCGTCGAAACAATCCAGGGAGATCTTATAGGCACCACTCGTGGAAGGTGTGAAGGCCCAGGTATTGGCAAAGTTGGTGAAGAAATTAACTGTTCCGGTGCCGAGCAGATCCGTTCCTGCGGACACCAATCCCAGGTTAACCGGGTTGGTGAAGCTGCTGGTATCGGCCGAGTTCACTTGTTGATTGCTAGTGACCGGCGCTGAAAGCGGCGTTAGTTGGCAGTTGGGCGTGAAGGTGGAGAGGCTGAGCGAATAGGCCCCCGAGTCGCCCGGACCATATCCATCCACGATCAGGTAATAGGTCCCTGGCTGCAGGGTTCCCGTCACCAGGCTGGAGGAAGAGGTCTGGCAGAAGTCCGAATCGTCATTCGCGGCCAACAAGCTGTACGGATCGTTCAACACCTTGCGGAGATACAGTACGGAGTCGAACTGGGCCCCGCAAAGGTTGATGAAGAGGTTGGTGGGGTTGGTCAGGGTGAATTGATAAGCCTGATCCGGCGCGCCCTGGCCGTAGGTCACAGAGCCCGAGCTGTTTCCATAGGTGCTGAAACTGGATGAACCGTTCCAGAAGGTCGCCGGTTGGCTGTAGCCGTCCTGACCCCCGGCGGTATTGCCGGTGACTAAGGCCCCATTGATGTTGGCGGTTATATCGATTACGCCCACGATGGGGGTTAAGGTTGGGGTCTGGGTTCCATTGGATGTGGGGCTAGGAGTAAGGGTGGGGGTAAGCGTGGAAGTCGGCGTGCTTGTCGGGGTCGTGGTGGAAGTTTCCGTGGCCGATGTGGTCGGAGTGTTTGTCATTGTTTCGGATGAGGTGGGAGTGGAAGTCGCAGTTAAGGTCGAGGTGGCTGTAAAGGTTAGCGTTTGGGTCATAGTGACCGTCGAGGTTACGGTAGCGGTATTAGTAGAAGTTGCGGTTGGGGTAGAGGTAAGCGTGAAAGTCTTGGTAAAGGTGGCCGTAAAGGTTGGGGTATATGAGGAAGTAGGCGTCGAAGTGGCTGTCGAGGTCAAGGTGGCTGTGTTCGTCGAGGTCACCGTGAAAGTTCCTGTGAAGGTCCCAGTAGCTGTAGAGGTCTGGGTCGAGGTGGGCGTGGGGGTGGTGGTATTCGTTGGCGTCTGGGTCGAAGAAGCGGTTGGCGTATTCGTCGGCGACCAGGTGGGTGTTTGAGTAAAGGTCAAAACCGGAGTGAAAGTCGAGGTTTGGGTCGTGGTAACGGTCGATGTGTTCGTGGAAGTGCCTGTGGCTGTCGAGGTGGGCGAAGAGGTAAGGGTATCCGTTGGCGTCTGGGTCGAAGAAGCGGTTGGCGTATTCGTGGATGACCAGGTGGGTGTTTGAGTAAAGGTGAAAACCGGAGTGAAAGTCGAGGTTTGGGTCGTGGTAACGGTCGGTGTGTTCGTGGAAGTGCCTGTGACAGTCGAGGTGGGCGAGGAGGTAAGGGTATTCGTTGGCGTCTGGGTCGAGGAAGCGGTGGCGGTATTCGTCGCCGACCGAGTGGGGGTTTGAGTGGATGTGAACACGGGAGTAAAGGACGATGTCTGGGTCGTGGTAACGGTCGGTGTGTTCGTGGAAGTGCCGGTGGCCGTTGGGGTGTTGGTTGAAGTTGCGGTCGGAGTTGAGGTGAAAACAAACGTTTGGGTCTGGGTGTTCGAGGCCGTCGCAGTGGAAGTCGCCGTAGGAGTATAGGTCGATGAAGCGGTGGGCGTGGAAGTCATGGAGTTCGTGGGACTGAGAGTTGCAGTCGGGGTAGAGGTCGCGGTTGCGGAATTCGTGACGGTAGGAGTCAAAGTCGGAGTATAGGTGGATGTAATCGAGGGAGTCGGGGTAATGGTCCATGTATTGGAGGCCGTGGAAGTAAACGTCGAGGTGTTGGTGAAGACGGGAGTATTGGTAGGGGATGGCGACCAGGTGTAACTCGGGGTCTGGGTGATGGTTGAAGTGCTAGTGGATGTGGGGGAATAGGTGTAGGTGGGAGTGGGGGTGTTCAAGGGAGTCAAACAAACTCCCGAAGTGTCAGCGGTGGTCCTCTCATAGGCGTAATAGGGCAAGGTGGTGTTGACCCGGTATCGAAAGGAAGGCCCGGTGGTTGCCGTGCCAGCGTTGTTGATCTGCATCCAGGCGTGGCCCCCGCTGGAAAGTTGAACGCAGTAAACATCCCCTGATTGAAGGATGGTGATTGGAGTTCCCGCCGCTGATTTGGAAGCAGCGGAGGAAACAGCGGTTTCGGTCGAGGGGGCGGCCGCGAAATTCACCAGCGGCCCGTTACCCATGTATTGGATCTTATCCGTTGATGTCAGAATCTGGTAACCGTTCCCTGCCCCCAGCACGTTGATATCCGAGGAGTTATTGGTGGTTCCCAGGGTGTCGTTGTTGAATGAAAAGAAGGAACCCAAGGGGTAGGTACTCGAGGGAAACATCCAGGTATCCGTCTGATAACAATTGCGGGACACCGACCCAAGATTCAGAGTGATCCCGCCGGATAGGCTGCCCGTGTCAAATTGGACCGCACCCAATGCGAGGGGCTGTTGATTCGAGGAAGCGAGGAGTTCCACCGCGAGAAGCCAAGATCCCCCGGTGGGAAGATCCAGTGAAAAAACGATCGAGCCCGAGCCAGTTTGATCATTGAAGGGACCTGCGGAACCAGTGACGGCTTGGCCGTTGGTTGTAGCTTTAAAAAGAAGAAGGTCGCTGGTTGAACCGAGGAGGCTGGATTGAAGTTCCTGTGATCGCGGAACCGCGACGCTCAAGACGGTGTTGCGCGTGGGGGCAACAGGCGAAGTCGTGCGGTTAGTGCAACCGTTGACGATGACAATTGATATTGAAACAGCAATAGATAAAAGCGCCCAATGGCGTACTTTCATCGGCTCCCCTTGCGGCTAAAAAACGCCCATCCGATTTAGTAGGGCGGCATTGTACATGACAAGCTTTGGTAAATTCACCGCAAAAAAGGGGTCAAAGTCGAAAATTTACAGTTTCTAAATTTAAAAAGATTTCCTACAAATTCGAAGGTTCCAAACCAGTCAAAGTTCAAAAACCATTTAAAACCATCAGTTGCTTTTTTTAACCTTAGGTGGCGGTGATACCTGTTTGGCGCCCTTAACGGCTGTTCCCGCGATCTTGCGGGGCGGTTTGGCCTTTTTGCCGTGCTTACCAGCGGCCTCATCCTTTTGATGTTCCAAAACCCAGTCAGGAACCTTCTTAGTAGGCGTCGACTGAGACCAAGCTCGAAACCCAACACCAGCCGCAATTAGCATCAAGGCTATCAAAATTATTTTTTTCATCGTTCCACCTCTAGGTTATCCATCAAATAACAACCTTTTGTTTTCCGTCGCGTCCTACAAAAACAGCCTTGATGTCGTTCGTAACAAAATCAACAACTCTCCCCGTAAACATTGCAACCTTCCGATTGAAGTTCGGGAACTTCGGTGCACACATTTCCTCCGCCAACGCCATATAGGTAAATAGTCGTCCCATTGTTTCCAAGTCCCGTGTTGTTCAGAAGAGGTTGTAATTCCGTGATCGAATAATTGTAGGAAAGATCCAGAAAATAGAGATTCGTTAAACCCGTCAGGGCAGTCAAATCGATGATCTGGTTATAGCCGATCTCCAAATAGTAGATGTTCGTCAAGCCTTGTAGAGCGGTAATGTCACTCACCTGGTTTCCGTAAATATCCAGATCGTTCACGGTTGTCAAATTGGACAAGGGATAAATATTGGAAAAACCATTGTATTCCAAATACAGGGTGTTCAGATGCGTCAACCCGCTCAAGGGCGAAAGGTCGGTAATTTGATTTCCGTTGAGGTCCAGGTAATTCAAACCTGCCAGGTTGCCGATGGGTGAAACGTCGGTGATGTTGTTGTTTCCCAGTTCCAAATAGGTCAGGGCCGTGCAGTATTCCAGACCTGATAGGCTGGTGACGCCGGCGGAACTTGCGGTCAGGCTGGTGATAGTGGCCAGATCAGCGGGAGTGACCGCCGTCCCATCGGAATAACTCAAGGCACTATCGATCGCGCTCAGAAGGTTCGGATCGGGGATATTCACCGTCACGTTAACAGTCCATCCATCATTCATTAGATTTTCAATTTCAAAAGGTACGTTCGTATTCACGAGAGGGTTTCCTTGGATATAAAGGGCGGCGCCATTGGTGGGATTCCCCCCATCCACCAGATGCTGTAGATCAACGATCTGGTTATATTGAAGGTACAGGGAGGTCAATAGGGGAAGGTTGAACCCATCCGGAATATTGGTGATCTGGTTGCCCGAAAGTTCAAGCACGATCAGGTTGGTCAAGCCGGTCAAAGGTGAGAAATCGGTGATCTGGTTGTTATCGAGACCCAGATACTCCAATTGGTAAAGGTTCTGAAGTACCGTGACATCCTTAATCTGATTGCTGTCCAAATCCAAATCCACCAGGTTCGTGAGAAGGGACAGGTCCGTCAGGTCGTTGATCTGGTTGCTTTCAAGGTTCAAGCTGGTCAAGCCGGTGAGGTTGGTCAATGGCACCAGGGAGGAAACGTTGTTCCATTGCAGGTCCAGGCTGGTCAGATTGACCGCGTATTCCAAGCCTTCCAGGTTCGAGATGTTGGCAGCCACAGCCGTCAAGCTGGTGAGGTTGGCCATGTCAAAAAGGGAAAGGGGAGTTCCAGCCCCATATCCCAACGCTATATCGATCGCGTTCAACAGGTTCACATCAGGAATATAAACCGGCCCGCCTGGGGTGATGGTCGATGTGGGTGTAAAGGTCCCCGTTGGCGTGAGCGTGTCGGTTGGGCTATTGGTCACGGTATAGGTGGTCGTGATCGTAAAGGTTTGCGTATCCGTTCCCGTTTCGGTTGACGTGGGACTGATCGTGGGCGTGTCTGTGATCGTAGAAGTGGTGGTCTGGGTGGGCGTATTGGTTTGGGTCTCGGTGGGCGTCGCCGTCATTGTTTCCGTCGAAGTGAGGGTGGTTGTGAATGTGACCGTCGTCGTCGGGGTGTAGGTGGAGCTTGACGTAGCCGTAAAGGATGCGGTTGACGTGCCCGTGAACGTCGGGGTGGTGGTAGAGGTAGTGGTCGGAGTAACCGTGGATGTCGAGGTCGGGGTATTGGTTGACGTAAAGGTTGGCGAATTGGTCCAAACGGCGGTAACCGTACTCGTCGGGGTGGTTGTGGGAGTAGCCGTCGCCGCCGAAACCGATTGAAGATTTCCGTTAAAGGGACCGCCATAAATAATGGCCGTCGTATGGCTGGTGGCTCCTTCCGCCAATAAGCCGGAAGCGTCAATGGTGTTCAGGAAATTACCGCCTCCGATCACGTTCAGATTCATGACCAGCAGGAGGGTCTGGGGAGCGCCCGGGGTTACTACTAAATTCGTCAATCCCGCGAAAGTCACCAACCCGCTTGAGAAACTTCCGGACGCGACCGGCGTGGGAAACGCCGAGACCGTGTAGAGCCCGTTGGTCAATGAATCATCGGCAGGAGTATCGGGATAAAGTTTCACACTACCCGCCACCACACCAGCGCTTCCAATGCTTCCCGCCAGGCCAAAGCCGATCTGGGTCACCGAGATGGGTTCCTGGCCCAGTGCTTTCAAGACAACCTGGATCCCCGTTACGTTTGCTTGGTTGAAAATGTAGTTTTGGGACGACGGCTCATCATTCCATGAAAGAACGAGCGCTGGCTGGGGAGTGGGGGTGATCGTTGGAGTGAAAGAAAACACAGGGGTCTGTGTCGGACTGGGCGAAGGCGTGAGGGTCGGCGTATTGGTTGCGGCAGACGTTGGAGTATAGAAGGGCGTGGGGCAGGGACCCGAGGTATCCGCCGTGGTGCGTTCGTAGGCGTAATAAGGCACCGAGGTGTTCACTCGGAAGCGGAAAGAAGGACCCGAGATACTAACCGCACCCGCGTTGTTAATCTGCATCCAGGCGTGTCCCCCGCCCGAAAGAAGCACGCAGTAAACATCTCCAGCTTGTAGAGTGGTAACTGAAGCGCCTGCGGCCGACTTGGAAACCGCCGAGGAAACGGCCGTCTCAGTCGATGGCGCGGCGGCAAAATTAACGAGGGGCCCATTGCCCAGATACTGAATCTTATCTGTCCCCTCGGCCAAAATCTGAAAACCATTACCTACCTGAATTACACCGATATCTGTAACAGGAATAGATTGAGTAACCGGGGCAAGAGCGTCTGTTTGGAATGAAAACCAAGAACCCGCCGGGTCCATCCATGTATCTGTCTGGTAGCAATTGCGGGAAACCGATCCCAGGTTCAGAGTGATTCCACCCGAGAGGCTTCCCGTATCGAACTGGGCCGCGCCCACGGCCAGGGGCTGTTGGTTGGAAGCCGCAACCAACTCAACCGCCAAAAGCCAGGTACCCCCGCTGGGAAGATTCACGGTGAAATTCAGGGCCCCTGAACCGGCTGGATCGCTGAAAGGGCCCGCTGAGCCCGTGACCGTTTGGTTGGATTGCGTGGCCTTATAAAGAAGGATGTCACTGGTGGAGCCGAGGAAGCTGGCCTGGAGTTCTTGACTTGAGGGCACGGAAACATTGAGGGTGGTCGTACGAGAGGGAGCGATTGGCGCGGTCGAGTGACTACCGCATCCAAAAAAGGAAAAAAACAACCCGGTAATGGCTGCAAGCGCTAATAGACGAACTTTCATCGGATCCCTTTGTTGCGTTCAAAAGCTCAAACCAATAGAACGGCATTGTACATGACTAGTTTTGAAGAAATGTGAGTTAAAAGAAGTTAAACCCATAAATTAACATCAATATCAATTCGAGGGTTCGAAAGAGGGAGTGAGTACAAAGCCGTCACCCGCATGGCACCTTTTACCGAAAGCCCTGATTTATTGAGATTATTTCGTTTTCATGACATAAACCCCATCCCAATCGGCCGGAAGGGAGTCATGTTTCAAGTTTTCACAACGATCGATGAAGATCTTGGACGGCCCGTCCTCCGGATCCAACTCCAGGCAAACCCGGAAACGCTTGATGGCGTCGTCCCAGCGCTGGAGGCGGTAGTAGCTTAGGCCCTCATTAAAGGTGTTGACCTTGAGTTCTTTGGCACCCGCGGCCCGAAGACGGTGGTCGATCAACTCGTAGATACGAATGGGTTGCATCTTCCCCTTCACGCGGATCAGGTCCAGTTCCCGGCAAAGCATGTCCATCTTGACGTGCTCGTAGGTTTGTTCGCCAATGATGATCTCGACCTTGTACTCCTTGGTGGTTCCTTCCAATCGGCTGCCCAGGTTCACGGCGTCCCCGATGAGGGTGTAATTTTTGATGGCTTGCGACCCGACGAAACCCACCACGATGGGGCCGGTATTGAGGCCGATACCAATATGAAGTTTTTCTTTTCCTTCCGCTTCCCACTTGGGATGAAGGGTCGTATTCAAAAGGTCCACCATCCCCAGGGCCGTGGAACAGGCCCGGTAGGCATGATCCGGTTGGCCTGCGGGAGCGCCCCAGAAAGCCATGATGGCATCGCCGATATACTTGTCGAGCGTGCCCTCGGTCTGGAAAATCATGTTCGTCATCTGGGTCAGGTACTCGTTGAGGATGCCCACCACCTCGTGCGGGGTGTGCTTTTCCGAGTAGGTCGTGAAACCCCGGATGTCCGAGAACATGACCGTCAATTCCTTTTCCTCGCCGCCCAGTTCAATCCCGGCGGGCATCTTCAAGATTTCCTCGACGACCTTTGGCGTCACCATGCTCTGGAACATCTGCTTCATGTAGCGGCTGTGGCGCACCTCGGTTCGGAATTTGTAAGTGGTGAGAGTGAGGAAGGTCAACATCAAGGCCAGGGTGGGATAGATCAGGTTGATGATCAACCCCGCCGCACTGAATGCCACACAAGCCAGGATGATATAAATAACCAGTAAGGCGCCAAACCATAAAGAACCCTGGGTCGGCGTGACTCGCGGAACCAGATACCAGATGACCAAAGCCAGCAATAAAATCAAAATGTATTTGAGATAGTCCGGCGCCAGGGTCAGGAAATGATTACCCAGGACGTTTTCAATGATGCTGGCGTTGATCTCCACCCCGGGAGAGGCCCGCGTAAAAGGCGTAGGCCGTAGGTCGTAAAGTCCGTCGGCGGTGGCCCCGATCAAAACGATGGAACCACTCAAGGTTTTTGGGTCAACCCGCCCGTACAAAACATCGCTGGCCGAAATCGTGGTGAAGGTTTCTTTATTAGTTGCAGAATCCTTGGTGGGTCCGCAATAGTTAATCAGCGCAAACCCTTCATCCAAGATCGGAATTTTTACTTTCCCTACCTCCACCCTGCTTCCTTCGAAAATCCGGATGGGATCCTTGACGCCCATGAAAACCCGCGCCACCTGCAAGGAAAGGTCGGGGATCAACGCGCCCGAATAGGCCAGAACCGTGGGGTAGTAACGGTAAATTCCGTCGGGGTCGGGGAAAAATCGGGTATGTCCCGAATCGGCCACATGTTCCTGTAAATCGGGAATAGAAATAATGAGTGACTGGGCGTTGATGAAGTCATTGGTAAAACCGCCGAAAAGTTGGGCGTCCGTCAAATGCAGGGATTCGACGTTGGGGGTGCGTCCTTCCTTCCCGTTCGTCAGGGGCTCAATCGGCAAAAAGACGTTGCCCGTTTCCTGGATAGCCTGGCTGAATTCCTTGTCCCCGTTTTGCGTTTCCTGGAACCGGCGAATATCGGACAAAACCGACTGGCGGATGGTGGATGCGGTTTTGGAATTTCCCTGAATCGCCGAATTGAGGACGGTCTCGAGCTGGTTGAGCATCTTTTCCTGGGTCCGCTCGGGCTCCGGAAAAAACACGTCGTAAAACACGCACTTCACACCCAAATCTTTCAATTGTCGAATGAGTTGGGCATGAGTGGCCCGGGGCCAGGGCCATTGGCCCACTTCCCTCAGGCTTTTTTCATCAATGGCGAGGATTCGAATGGGAACTTCGGGAAGCCGGGTTCCCCTGACATTGAAACGAAAATCGATGGTTTTATTTTCGAGGGATTGTAAAAACTGTGCTTTGAAGAAATTGCACAGGCAAAGGAACAAAACGATGCCCGCCGTCATCCAAAGGGCGGTTTTTTTACTATAACTTACCTTAATTTCGCGGGCGATCTCTGGCATGGGCGTATTCTAGGGAGGAACAACCTGACGAGCAAAGGTTTTCGAAAATGGACCTTGTCATCCACCCCAAACTCGACACCCCTATCTTTCCCACGGGAAAGTACGCTATATAAAGAGGCCTTTGAAATCCGCCTAGGGGAGAGAAAAATGAAAAGATCGATGATTTTGGCCTCGGTCCTGTGCCTGGCACTCGCGGCCGGAAGTGTTTTTGCCGGAGATACCACCAAGAAGTACGAAGTTGTCTGCATGAAATGCATGGCCCATCACATGGAAATGGGGGATGGGGGCGGACACGGGGAAAAACACGCGGCTTGCGCCATGAAATGCTCCACGAAAGGCATGGATTTGGGCCTGATGGACAAGGACGGAAACCTCTATTTGCCCGTTAATCAGGATTTCGAATCAGCCCGGGACGTCATCAAGGATAAGGCGGGAGACACGATTGAGCTGACAGGCACAGTCGTTAAGACCAAAGGCGTCAATTACCTCAAATTGGCCGATACGAAAGTGAAGTAAAGGGAGTACACTGTAGTGGCTGGATGAACAGGGATTTTGCCTAAACCTCCCTTTCAACAGTAGCAAAAAAGCCCTTGGGAACATTTCCCCGGGGCTTTTCTATTTCGGACGCTTGGAGACTATACCTTCACGACATATAAAGAATGCTTTCTTTGAAACAAGGAAAGTAATTTTTAACCGCCGATTACGGCCGACGTGCATCGCAAGCGCCGATAACGACTTGATAGTTTAAAGTTTTCTCAAACTTATCGGCGTCCATCGGATTTGATCGGCGGTTCCATGTCTTTTTGCTTTATTGTGTTGTAAGGGGATATTTACCGGACACTTTTCATTTACAACTTCAGATCAGGAAGACGCGCTCCTGTATTTTTTCAATCCCCTTGCCCAGATCCACGTCGTGAAAAAGAAGAACGACAGACCCAGGGCGAACCCGTAGTAAAGCCACCCGCCTTCCAGCTTGTTCACGAGCACACCTGCCGGAAAATTGGAAACTATCAGCATGGGAATGACGGTTAAAAGAGCGCGTCGTAAAAACCATGGATAAATTTCCCCCGGATAGCGGGCGAACTGCCCCAATTGCCAATAAAGTTCCAACAGGTTGTTGGACCGACCGATCCAAAAGGTCCAGACCGAAAGTGTAAAAAGCATAGCGTAATAAATGAGAATGCTGTTCACCACCAGGGCCAGGAAAAGAAGAAACTCCGCCGGGCCGACGGCGATCCCCAACTGGTGGAGACCGTAACCGATCATGGCGAAACCCACCAAGCTCGTGAGGATGGAGGAATAGTCGGTATAGCGCAACGACACGAGGAACTGGCTGTTGATGGGCCTGATAAGGGTGAAATCCAGGTCCCCCTGCCGAATCTGGTCGGTCAGGCGCATGCAATTGTCGTAGAAAAACGCCTCAAAGAGCTGGGTGATGATGTTGTTGGTCCCGAGCAGGATCACCATATCCCATTTGTTCCATCCCCCGATTTCCGAGGTCTGTCCGTACATCACTTGGATGTAGATCAACTGCATCAACACCCAGAGTCCTTCGGTAAATAGACGCACCAAGAAATTGACCTTGAACTGCATTTCCCGAATCAGGCAGTTCTTCATCATGAGCAAAGTCAATCTGAGGTACCGTTTCGTCAAGTTAAGCATCAGCGAAATTTCTCCATTCCAATTGCGTCTCAGCTATTAGCCCTTAGCTTTTGGCTATTAGCTCTTACCATCAGCTTTTAGCCATTGGCTATTAGCCGTTGGTAAATGACGTTTCTAAAAGCCAACAGCAAATAGCTAACAGCCAATGGCTATTTGTCTCATCCGCCCACCGCCGAATATCTTTTTAAACCGCTGTTCCAGAGTGCCCGGCTGAGCAGGTAAAACACTCCGACCCACATGAACCCGATGGCGAGGGTGGAAGCCAACTGGTCCTGCGGCACCTTGCCCATCAGGATCACACAGGGCCAATAGCCTTCAAACCCAAAGGGCGAGAGGGAAACATAAGGCTGGATGGCCAGGGGCAAAAGGTTCAGGGGGATCAGGTGGCCCGAGAGGAAAAACTCGATAGTCATGACCACGAACAGGAAGGTCGAGATTTCCAGGAACCAAAAAGCCAGGGATCCGATGATGAAGCAAAAGAGCATGCCGATCCAAAATGCGATGAAAAGCGAGACCACGAAAGCCGCCCATTCCCAGGGCGTGGGCGTGTGGGTGAAATAATGCCGCATGAGGTAAAGGATAGGCGGGAATGAAAAGAGGGCCACGTACCAGAACACCACCTTGTGGGCCAGCCGGTACATGACCTGGTACCAGAGATAATCCATGGGGCGGGTCAAGTAGCGGTTCAAGAGGCCGTCCTTGATGTCGATGCTCATATCCCGCATGGCCCCAGGCATGCTGGAAAAGCCCCGCGCGATATACATCAGGGCGTAATAGGCCACCATGTCCTCGTAACTCATTCCCCGGATCAAGGAGGGCGCGCCCCCCGACTTGCGGGTCTGATAAATGGCGTACCAGAGGAAAATAGTGGTCACCAGTGGGAGGAAACGGAAAACGACCCCGACGATATAGTTGGACCGGTAAGCCATGTCCTCCTGGGTGCGGGTGGAAAGAATGACCCAGTACTTGTGCCATGGAGACCGGGTCACGGGTTCGGTTGTTAGAACTGGGTTTGGCATTTCACATCCTGAAGTTAGTCAATAGTCAACAGTCGGCAGAAAGTAGTCTACAGTCCACGGTCGGCTGTTAAGATTTTCGCCGAGCTGTCGACCGTTGGCTGTCGACTGTCAACCGCCGTTAAACACCTTTTCAATGACTTCCTCGATCGGGACTTCTTCGATATTGATGTCATCCACCTCGAAGTGGTTCAAAAGTTCGTTGGACGCCTTTTTCACCGACTCTCGGGGCACCCGCAGGACCGCCTTATGCCGGGTGAGCTCCTGGACCTGGCCGAAGGGCTCCAATTGTTCGCGCGTGACTTCCCCGTCCTCGAAAGTGACGGTAATAAGTTTAAACTGCGAAAACCGCTCCACCACTTCTTCCAGCCTGCCGTCGAAGATCTTTTTGCCCGAGTTGATCACCACCACCCGGTCGCAAAGGGCTTGAATGTCATTCATGTAATGGCTAGTCAGAAGGATGGTCGTCTTGGTCTTGCGGTTGTATTCCTTGATGAATTCGCGAATGTTCTTCTGGGCCACCACATCCAGGCCGATCGTGGGTTCGTCCAAAAACAAAACCCTTGGGCGGTGCAAAAGGGATGCGATCAGTTCGAACTTCATCCGTTCGCCCAAAGAAAGTTCCCGGACCATGATCCCCAGCAGTTTTTTCACCTGAAGAAGTTCGGTCATTTCGTCTAAAACGGCCTGGTATTCCTTGTCGCCGACTCCGTAAATTTCCTTGTTCAAATAAAGGGACTCTTGGGCCGGCAAATCCCACCAGAGCTGGTTCTTTTGGCCCATCACCAGGGCGAATTGTCTGCGGTACTCGTTTTTTCGCTCCCAGGGAACGAAACCCATGACTTTCGCGGTGCCAGTGGTGGGATAAAGGATTCCGGATAACATCTTGAGCGTGGTGGTCTTCCCCGCCCCGTTTGGGCCTAAAAAGCCAACCAATTCTCCCTCGTTGATTTGGAAGGAAACGCCATCCACAGCCCGAACCTCGGTGAATTCCTTTTTGAACATGGCCTCGATGGCCCCGCCAATCCCGGGTTTTTTCTTGGTGGTTCGGTAGATTTTCGAAAGATTCTCGACTTCGATGATGGACATGGGGGAGAGAAGTTCCTTATGTTGGGTTGAGTGGGCGTCATTATAGGAACCGCCCAAAACCGTAACAAGACCGGCACCTAAGATTGTCTGTCATTGCGAATTATTAAAGCTGTCATCGCGAGGAGCCGCCCCAATCGGGGCGATTGGCGACGTGGCGATCCCAGTTCGCCGTTCGCGTTGGACTTTTAGAGATGTCTATTTAAACTGGGATTGCTTCGTCATAATCACCCGCCTATACGGCGTGTATTCCTCGCAATGACACCTAAAACAAAAAGGCACACAATGGCCTCCAACACTAATCTTCCAAAAGTCATCAAAGAACTCAAGCACCTCTATCCCAATGTGCGTTGCTTTCTTCACTATAAGACCCCATTCCAACTGCTTTGTTCAGTCATCCTTTCTGCCCAATGCACGGATGCAAGAGTTAACTTGGTCGCGCCTGAACTATTCAAGGTTTTCCCCACTCCCGAAAAGTTGGCGGCCGCGAAACAGAAAGAAGTGGAAAAAATCATCCACTCCACCGGGTTCTACAAGAACAAGGCAAAGAATTTAATCGGCTGCGCCCAGGCATTGGTTACCCAACACGGTGGGAAACTTCCAAAAACCATGGAAGAGTTGATCCTGATTCCCGGCGTAGGCCGAAAAACCGCCAACGTGGTCTTGGGAGAGGTTTATGGCATTTCGGTAGGAATTACAGTGGATACCCATGTCACCCGGCTTAGTAACCGCCTGGGATGGACCAAACACCAGGATGCCGTCAAGATCGAGCAGGATTTGGTGAAAATCATGCCAAAAGACGAATGGCTGACCATCTCCCATCGCTTGATCCAGCACGGCCGCAATGTTTGTGACGCCCGAAAACCCCTCTGCGGCGTCTGTACCTTGGCAAGGTATTGCCCGTCTTTTGAAAGGCTGCAAAAACAGTAAAATAATCCTTCAAAGCAGCCTGTCATCCCAAAGATTCCTGAGGAATCGTGGGATTACCATAAATGCCGTCAGCTGAAAAAAGTCTGTTCTTGGGATTTTATTCAGCCTTTTGGCTTCGAACTTCCTTCTCGTTTGGACAGCGGTGATATTTTATAAATGTTAAGCCTACAACTGAACCCGTTTTGCGCCCACCAGCTGTAAACATCTTACTCCTCAAAATATCTTTTGCTCTTCCTGATTGTTTGCTATTTGAAAGGCTCGGAAGCCAACAGGGCAAAATCAAGGGCCCCGTTTGGGGGCCCTTATCACCAAGTCTTAAGGGTTTGGCGTGGGGGTAGGCTGGGGCTGTTTCTCATTGATGTCCTGAAACATCATGCCCCCATAAAGCAGGTCCTCATAAACATTCACCGAAATTTGCGAGCCCGAATTACCCAGCGACCCCGACACCTGCACGGTATTCGCGATGGTGGTTTCGGGGCTTTGAAGCTGGGTGAAGTCCAATTCGGTGATGGTGGTGGCGGTGCTGCCGGTCGAGGCGGTGCCCCCTATGTTCAGTTTCACGGGTGAAAAGTCGATATTTTCCCCCACGCCCGTGGTCTGGTTCTGCTTGTAGTCGTTCTCGACGCTTGAATTGAAGATGACCTGGCGGGTCAGGGTCTCATCCGAGGTTTGGCTGGTGGTCTGCTGGATTTGGGTCAGGTCCCCCGACTTGTTGTTGGCGGTGACGCCGCCGGAGCTGATCTGCGCCCCGAAGGCGGTACTGGCGATCAGCGCCGCCCGGCCGCCCGTGTCGGTGCTGGGCTTCATGGGGTTATAACCGGTCACCCCGGGCCATCCCTGCCACTGGTCCACATAGAAGGGGTCGAGGGAAAGCAGGCGGGCGGCCTCGTAGGAACTCAAGGCGTCCGCCCCGGCGCCGGTAAGCGTGTTGTTCAACACGCAAGTCAGGCCGCAGGCGCTGGCCACCTCGCAATCCGCCAGTTGGCCTACCGAGGCCGGGTAAAAGGACTGGGGCATGCCGATGAGCTGGAGATAGCTGATGGAAGGCCCGTCGCCCCCAAAGGAAGGCTCGTAGTTCCAGACGGCGAACTGGGCGTGGGGGATCAGGACAAACTGGTCACCCCAGAAGGGTTCGTTGACCACGGGTTCAGAGTCGTTGCTGGGCAGGCCGCCCAGTTGGGCGGGCAGCTGGATGCTGTTGAAATAGGCCATGGAATAGACGTTCTGGGCGATGGTGGTGGATCCGTTGACGGCGCTGGTGGTGTGGTCCCACTCGCTGGTATATCCGTCCGAGGCGTTCACCACGTCGGACAGGTTCGCCCCCAGGTTCAGGGCGAAGGTGGAAACGTTCACGTTCGTGTTGGTGTACTTGCCGGCCCAGGTATCGGAAAAGGTGAACTTGTCGGTGTAGTTGGAACTGATCTGGTAGCTGGCGGACGAACCATCGCCGGGGGGCGCGTAGATGATGCACAGGGGCATGTACTTGACCTGCAAAAATTCGGTAGGGATCACGTCTACCTCGAAGGGCGCCTCGTAGTTCCAGGCGGGGTTGAAGACGTTGCCTGGAACGGGGGTAGTGAAGGGCGTTGGAAAGGAAGTCTGGTAGCCCGGGCCCGTGACCCGGCCGTTACCATTGATATTAGAAGGCGTCTGGTCGATGGCCCCTGGGCCGACACGGGTGTCGCCCAGAAAACAGCGCACGCCCACCCGGCAAACATTGGCGATCTGTCCGAAAGAGGCCGAGGCGGACAGGAAGTTCATCACCATTTGGCCCGAGGCGGCGGCCCCAGGCATGCCCGAATTGGGCCCAAAAAGATCCATGGTGGCGGGGGCGCCCGCGTCGTCGAAGATGGGCTGGCCCTGGCCGTCGAACTGGGGTACCCCCTGGGCGTTCATGCGCAAGATCTGCACCTTCATTTCCCAATGGCCGTGGTTGCCGCCGAAATCCACGCAAGGTCCCTGGGTGACAAATTGGCTTTTGCCCGAATCCATGAAAACGCAAAGGGTCTGGAAAATGCCCTGGGTGCTGGAAAGCTCGTAGGCGCCGTTGAGACTGATGCCGTACTGGGAAAGTGCCGTTTGCAGGCTGGGCGTGCCCGGGGGCAGGTTGTAGCTGGAGGTCCAGAATTTCATCCAGCCCGGTTCGGTATCGACCCCGCCGTTGATCTGCAGGGGCGTGGAAATGGCCCCATCATCCGCGTAGCCGTTGCTCAGGAGAGTCGGTACGGACTCGTTGGGTGTGGAGGGCGAATAGGTCGTGGCGGGCGCGCCCATCTGGTCCCCGCCCTCGATCTCGCACAGGCTTCCCCAGAGCGATACGGGCAAATTGACAAGGGTGATCGGGCGCGTCAGGGAGACCGGATGTCCGAAGCCGTGGTTATGAAGCAGGGTGCCGTAATAATTGTTGGACCAGTTCGAGATGCCCGTGAGAGTGTTGTGTAGAAGGGTGTTATCCCCGTGGACCAGGCCGGCGAGGTGTTCCAGGGCGGCTCGGTGATTCGTCTTGAGTTGGACGGGGGTGAGGAGCTTCCATTTTTTCACGGGGGATATTTTCGCGGCTTTCGGATGGGGCGGGGTCACGAGGACCGCTCGGGGGTTGAGTTTGCGGGCCGACTCGAGTTTGAGCTGGTTGAGTTTCACGGCCTGGGCGGGGGTGAGCTTGTGATGGACCAGGGCCTTCAACAGGCCGGGGGCGGAAAGGGGGGCGGGGTTCAGGGTTTGTGCCGGCAGAGCGATGCCGGGGATCAGGGCTCCCATGAGTAACGGAAGGAATCGATTCCGAATGAGATTCTGCGCGGACAAGCGGATGGCTTTTATCATGGCTCTCCCCTTTTGAATGGTTTGACAGGTTATGATGAATGTTGAAGGACGGACATGAAATTGCCCGCACTATACAGGGGACCTTCCAGAAAACAAATAAAACCACCGATCAAATGTAAAAAAAACTCGTGAATTCATTATCGCGGGCGGGACAAATACTGCACAAGGAATGGCATTTCTAAAACGGGACCTCTCACGTTTTTCTCATAGGCGGGCTTTCTTTTAAAATGAATCCTTCTATGCATCCTTTAGTGCGGTCAGTGGAATCGCCACCGAAACCACCCACTGCTGTGGGGCGCCATGGATCCTAGGTCAAAAAAGATAATCAGGTTCTTCACATCCAACACAAACGATTTGAAGACCGATGGAGTCGTATCCGCCTGCCATCCAATAGATTCATGAAGACAGAGGGAATTGGTTTGTCCGTGTCATCCTTTTAGGGGAGATTTATGGCATTTCAGTAAGTATCACGGTGGATACCCATGTCACCCGGCTTAGTAACCGCCTGGGATGGACCAAACACCAGGATGCCGTGAAAATCGAACAGGATTTGGTGAAAATCGTGTCCAAAGATGAGTGGTTGACCATCTCCCATCGCTTGATCCAGCACGGCCGCAATGTTTGTGACGCCCGAAAACCCCTCTGCGGCGTCTGTACCTTGGCAAGGCATTGCCCCTACATTAAAATATCTGGAAAAGGTTGACGGAAAAGAGCAATGAAACATATCAACAACGATTTCATGCGAATCCAGGCTCAGAACGCCATGTTGGCGCAACAAGTCGCGGAAGCCAATAAAAACAGGCAGGCTGAAAGGGCTCGCGCCCAATCCGCAGAGGAACTGGCGGAACTCCAAAAAGCGGAAGAATTAAAAGAAAAAACGGTTGGGAAAGTTTCGAGCGACAAAAAAGGGGGGAAAGATTCAGACCGGGATCTTCGCACCCAGCGTTACCGAAAAGACGGAACCTTGGAAGATGACGGCCCTTCCGACTTCGGCGAAAAGCTCGCCAAACGCATCGATATCAAAATCTAATATCAATCTTCAATCAGAATTCATACTCGGTTCCACACAGAATAATTTGACTGCGATAAAGAAAGACCCCGGGCGCTAATGACGCCAAGGGTCTTTTTCTTTTACCAACCAGTTTTATTACTGTTGAACAGACGCTTTTTGTGTGGCCCCGTTGTAAATCACCATCATGAATGAAAAGACATCCAGGTAGTCGCGGGCGCCCAAAGGCTTGAGAAGCACCAAATAGCCCGCCGACATCTCCATCAAGGCGGAATAGGTTCTCCAATTGGGGTGATGCTCGTACAACAACCCGTGCCCCATCATGGTGGCAAAATCCTTGGCCACCTGGGGTTTTAAAAGCATGTGGCTATCCGGCCTGGCCAAAAAGGGGAAAAAAGTGGCGTTGGGCCACTTGGCGAAACCTTGAATCGAGCTGGCGTTGACCATCTCGAAATAGGGCTTCATGGTCCCCTCATTGACTTCTACCGGCCCTAGGACGTTGGACAAAGCCTTAAAATAAAGAAGGGATTCGGTTTCATTGTTCAACAGTTCCTTGAAACACTTGATCTCCCCCCTGTAAATCAGATCCTGATCATTCAGGATCGCCTGGGCCCGATCCGCAATCACCCGAAGCGAGTGGTTCTCCACCATGTTGCGCAATTGCCCATCCCCGAAGGCCGAATGAAACTCCCGGGCGAGATGTTCCAGGGCGTATTGCCCGCCTTCACTGGGGCCTCCCCGATAAACGAGGTCGGTAAAAGCCTGCGGATATCGGGACTTGAAAATCTCAAGGGCCTGGTTGAAATCCAGCAGGCGGAGCGGGACAGAGAGTTCGCGTTTCTTTCGGATCTTTTTCGCGATCAATTCATCCAAAGCGGCATCCGTCTGGCCGGGTGCCTTGATCAATATATTGCCCGTGACGGGATATTTTTTGGCCATCGCATCTTCGCAGTCCCGGAAGCGGATAAAAGCAAAACCCTTTTCGATCTTCAATATCTTTCCCGGCCCCCAACTCTCCTTAATCGGTAATAGAACCAGTTTTCCAACATCTTTTTTCGTTATATCCATGACGTATCTATTCCTTTCGTAAATTGTGATTAATGTCCGGAGGTTCCCTTCCTCCCGCGGTCGCTGGGACAGGGACGACGAAGGGGGGCAAAAGAAAAGATTCAGCAGAGGAAAAAAGGAATCAGGGTGGTGTCAGGAGATGGAAAGGAATGCTTCGGAGAAGGAAATTAGGATTCATGGCTCATCACCTCGCGAAAACAACGAACTAATTATAACTCCGCGGAGCAAAGATGAACGCCGATCTTGTAATTATTTAAATTCTATTTGTCGCGGGAGGAGGTCATGACAAACTATTTTGAAATTAAATTTAAATGAAAAGTGATTGGCAAATAGAAATTAGGAATTATTTATCGATAAATTAATTGGCCAGCTCATCAATTTGATAAAAGATGCGCTCTCGTTAAAAATCGATTTAGAAGTTCTTCAACCAAGCCTTTATCTTTTTTGCTCAAAATTAAAGAATTGCCCTCGGTCGCTAAGGTTACGATTTCCGAAAGCATTTCATCCCGCACTTCAAAATCCGTGATCTTTTGATCGGGCTTGAGGCCTTGTAAGTGGGCGAACCATTTTTCGTAAAGCACGAGACCCTCCGCCTCAAGCAGATTCCCAACAAAGTGGCTTATTCCTGAATCTCGGTTGGACTTCGTGCCCATTTATTCTGCCTCATGAATTCATATTTCAACGCGACTCTACCAAGTTTTCATTCTGGCAGGTCAAAGAAGAGAAAATGCGCGTCTTTTCCTACCTTTAATTCGGGCGAATTTTCTTTGGACAGCGCTAGCCCATCCCCGGCAGACAGCTTGTGGGGGCCGACCGTAAGTTCGCCCGATGCAAGTTGAAGCCAGCCCTTCCGGTCGTTTGGAAGGGGTAATTTCACCTTTTCCCCCGCTCCCATTTTCGCCAGGTAAAGCTTGGCATCCTGGTTGAGGGTAATGGACCCCTCTTTCCCATCCCTAGAAGCGGCCAAGAAGAGCTTGCCCGAGACCAATTCCTTTGAAAAATCCTTCTGTGCATAGCCTGGTTTCAGGCCTTCTTTTTCCGGCAAGATCCAGATTTGAAAGAAATGGGTTTCTTTATCTTTCTCGTGGTTGTGTTCCGAATGCCGCACGCCCGTCCCCGCGCTCATGCGCTGTACTTCCCCAGGCAAAATGGTGGCGGCTGTGCCCATGGAATCCTTGTGGTCCAGGGCGCCGCTAAGGACATAGGAGATAATCTCCATATCCCTGTGCCCATGGGTTCCAAAACCCGTGCCCCCTTGAATACGGTCTTCGTTAATGACCCGCAAATCACCAAAACCCATCTGGGCCTCGTCATGGTAATCGCTGAATGAGAAGGTGTGTTGGGAATGGAGCCACCCCAGGTCACTGAGGCCCCGATCCCCTGATTTGCGGAGGGTCATCATGGCGGTTTCCTTTCCAATCAGGGATAAAGTCAGGTTTTATCCTAAGAAAAGAGGGAAGAAATAGTCAGGGGGTGAAGATCAAAATAAATCCAAAAGGGTAAAAGCAGGTGAACAAAAACCTAAATGCAGTTATTAGTTAGCGCTTTTATCCGGGACAGGTATATTCGCAAGTCTTGCAAGCGAGGCCGCAAGTTCGGCAGCAGTGTCGTTGAAATTACTCCCATTCGCGTTATAGGGCAGGGTTACCTGGGCCAACACATCCAAGGTTTTTGTGTCGATCACCTTAAGCGTTGCCGAGACCACCCTTTTTTCAGGCCCATCCCCAATGTGAAAGGCATTCGTAAAGAATGCATCGCAGAGAACAATAGCTTCCATCCCATAGTTAGTCCGCAAATCGTCAAGCAAGTCCATGCTGATGAAAAAGGCCTTGGCTTCTTTCGAGTCTGGAGTTTGCGGAACTTGCAGGTCTACCGGAAGTTGCTTCAAAGTGAAGCCGTAGGACGATAAATCCGTGGATAACAAGTCGGTAAGCATCTGGCTTTCTTGGGTAACCGACAATTCAGTATTGGCTGCGGGAGCGATGGCCACATTCGCGCCTTCCCTTTTCATATGCGCCGAGCTAGAAAGCACCGATGCTGAGCCCTCAGAGAAACTGTACCCCCCTGTGACGCGAGTTGATAGGAATGGATACAGGCCGAACTTTTTTGGTATTTGATCAACTCCATTCGACTTAACCGATTGAAGGATAATTCGATCGGGAGCGCACCCCGACAGGATCAGGATTACGAAAAACGCCAACAAACGCAGGGGTTTTATTGATGACATAGATGATCTCCTTCAAATGTATGGAATTGAAACATTTTCAGTTTTAACACCATTAAATCGCAAACAAAACCAATTGTTATTTAAAAACCGTCTTTAACGCAGGATGAACAATTTTTCCCTGTTCCAGATTAAGGGCATGTTGCAAAACCTGGTCCCCTTCCAAAGCCTTGGGATATCCCTTATTGGCGATCTTTAAGACATAGGGCAGGGTCGCGTTAGTGAGAGCATAAGTGCTTGTCATACCCACCGCGCCGGGGATATTGGTTACGCAATAATGAACTACCCCGTGCTTCTTATAAACCGGAGCGCTGTGGGTAGTGGGATGGGATGTTTCCACGCATCCGCCTTGGTCGATGGCCACATCCACAATAACCGACCCGGGTTTCATGGCTTTCACCATGGCTTCGGTGACCAGCCGGGGGGCCTTGGCACCTTCCACATATACCGCCCCGATCAACAGGTCCGCATCCGCCACTTCTTCCCTTATGACCCTCCGGTTGGAAACCAGGGTGATCACGTTTTTGGGAAGTATTTCTTCCAAATGCCGTAAACGGCTGGGGTTGATATCCAGCACCGATACCCGGGCGCCGATGCCCGCCGCCACCTTGGCCGCGTTGGTGCCCACTACCCCGCCCCCTAAAACCACCACCTTGGCGGGTTGAACCCCAGCCACCCCGCCTAAAAGGATGCCCTTGCCGCCCATGGACCTTTCCAGGTATTTGGCCCCTTCCTGGATTGCCATCTTGCCCGCCACCTCGCTCATGGGGGTTAGGAGGGGGTGTTCCCCATCCGGCAAGCAGAGGGTTTCATAGGCCAGGGCGATAATGCCCGATTTGATCAGGGCGTGGGTTAAGGTCGGGGCGGCGGCGAGGTGGAAATAGCAGAAAACCAACTGCCCTTTGCGGAGGTATCGGATCTCGGAAGGCTGGGGTTCCTTAACCTTTAGGATCATCTGGGCCTGTCGGAAAAGGCTGGCCCTTTGGGGAACGATTTGGGCTCCCGCATCCCGAAATTCCTTGTCCGAAATGCCACTTCCGGCCCCGGCGCCCTTTTCGATGAGGACCTTGTGTCCGGCCAGGGTTAGTTCTTCTACCCCGGCGGGGACGACCCCTACCCGAAACTCGTTGTCTTTGATTTCCTTCGGAACCCCGATGATCATTAACGGCCCCCTATCGGCTCATGTTTGGCTATTTGATTGTAATCTTTATTCGCGACTCTTCGAAATATAGCCTGATGGACCCTCCCCCAAGGCGGTAAATGTGAGAGACACCTAAACAATCGGTACAAATCGATTTATACCGGTATTTATCCGGTATTTTCATGGTATTAGCCATGTATGAATGCGGTATTAGTTGGTATAAGCCCGGTATTTGCTAGGTATTAATGGCGGTATAAATGGTATGAGCGGCGGTACAAATGGTATTTGCCCGGTATGAACCCGGTATAAATGCGGTATGAGGCGGTATTAGTGGTTGTATAAACGGTATTAGCCCCGGTATGAACGGTATGAGCTCGGTATTAATGGCGGTACAAATGGTATTAGCGACGGTATAAATGGTATTTGTCTGGTATGAATTGGTTATACGGACCAGTTGATTCGGTACACGGGATGTATACGGCCAGTTTGGCCCTGTATACACCCTCGGATTAGCTTCTGTGGTGGCGCCCACCGTGTTTACCGCCAGGTGTCGGGCTGGGGCTGGGCTTGGCAACCGGCTGGGTAACCACTTCCTCGGTGCCGGTTTTCATCAAATCATCTCCCAGAAACCCATTAGCATCGCAAACGTGATAGTGCCCATCTTCCAAATAGACTTGGACCGTCGGGGTCTTACCTGAACCCTGCCACCACCAATAACCCCGGTTGAAATAAAGCCACCGCTCGGCAGTGGGGTCATGCCACCAAAAACGACCCTCCCGCCAAAGCACCCAATGAAAGGTGTCACCCATGCGCCAGCCATACCAATTCCGGTCCCCATCACGGTAATGGCAGTAGTTCCACGCATTGTAGGGATGCCAATAATACTTTCCCGAATGGCTGTCTTTCTGATCGATCTTGGGAACTTGCTGAACGGCGGCGGGTTCGCCCAGATTGCGCATAGACGGGCCAAGGGGGGCCGACTCCTCGTCATTGACCAGCTTCAGGGGGGTGCCATCGTTGTATTTCTTGGGGGGCTTGGGCAACCGAAAATGCGTGTTATCGGCAATCTTGTCTTGAGTCGATAGAACCAGGGGTTTGGGTAACGATGGCGTAGCTTCCACCCCAGGTAGTTGGTCGGAAGCGAAAACAATAGTTCCTATTCCCAAAAACAGCATCCCCATCAATATTCGCCACACGTACATATTTTGCCTTTATTCGGATTGTCATCTAGACGTCCTGCAACAAGGAAAGGGTTGGGCCAAAGGGCCAAAACAAGACCCGTAAAAGGAGTATGGCACGTCTAGACACCCATGAATACACCATCATCCCAAGCAACCACAGTTCAACCAATAAACCCGAAAATCGCGTCTTCCCCGAGTCGGGGGGAATGGGTGGCGTTTACCATCATCCTGCTGTTGGGCGCGGCCCTGCGCCTCTGGGATCTGGATAAGAACGGAACGGGCAACCCCTATTACGCCTCGGCCGTTCGAAGCATGCTGATGAACTGGCACAATTTCTTTTTCGTGTCCTTCGATCCCGTAGGATTCGTGACGGTGGACAAGCCCCCGGTGTCGCTGTGGATTCAAACCGCCTTCGCCAAACTTTTCGGCTACCGGGGTTTTACCCTGATCTTTCCCCAGGTGCTGGAAGGCTTGGGCACCCTCTCCGTGGTTTATTACCTGGTTCGCAAGCGCTTCGGCGCGTTCGCCGCCTTGTTCGCGGGTCTGGTCATCGCCCTTTCCCCGGTCAGCGTGGCGGTGGACCGCTACAACAATACGGACGAGTGCCTGGTATTCGTTATGGTGCTCGCGGCCTGGGCCTTGATTCGGGCGGCTGAAACCGGAAGCCGAAAGTTTCTCTACCTAGCCCTGATATTGGTCGGGATCGGATTCAACACCAAGATGATGGCGGCCTTCGTGGCTCTTCCTGTTTTCTATCTGGTTTACCTGATTGGTTCCCCCATCACTTGGCTCCGGAAAATCTGGGTCCTCGTAACCGGAACTCTGATATTGCTGGTCGTGGCCTTGTCCTGGCCATTGGCAGTGGATTTGACACCTCCCGAACAACGCCCCTTCGTGGGAAGCACACAAGATAATTCCATGATTAGCCTGTCCCTGGGATGGAACGGATTTCAAAGACTGCTCACCCGTGGACGGCGCGGTTCCCCCCCCAATGGCCGGGGAGGCAATTTCCCGGCGGCTGGCGCCGCGACCAACACCCCGCCCAACGCACCCGCCTCGGTGGGCGACACGAACCATTCGGAAGCCGCAGCCGCGTCCCAGGCCCAGGCACGCCGCCGAAACGGCGGACCCATGAACAACGGAACCCCGGGTCCCCTTCGTTTGGCGGATCGGAACATGGCGGGTCAGGTGGGTTGGTTTTTTCCCCTTGTTCTGCTGGGTTTCTGGTCGGCGGCCCGCCGAATCCGTTTGACCTTTCCCCTGGCCCCAAGCCACCAGTCCCTCTTTTTTTGGTTGGGATGGATCTTCATCTACGGGGCAGTTTTCAGTTTCATGAAGGGGGCCATGCATCCCTATTACCTTGTCCTCATGGTTCCCGCCATCGCCGCCCTGGCGGGGATCGGCGTTCAATCGCTTTGGAACGACTACCGGGAAGGCCGAATCATCCTTCCGCTCCTGACCCTAGCTCTCACAGCTGGGTGGCAGGCCTTTATCGTGACCCAGTACCCCGATTGGAAACATCAGCTTTTGCCCATCCTGGTAAGCGGGTTACTTTTATCCCTGGCCAGTCTTTTGTTGATTTCCAGTTTGGCCTCTCAAAAGCCCGCCTGGCTCCGATGGGCACCCGCCGCCTTTGGCCTGGGGCTATTGGCCCTTTTCTTCTGCCCCACCTTTTGGGCACTGACCCCGGTCTTGGGTTCGGGCCAATCGGTGCAAGCCGGTCCTGAGTTACTGGACCCTCGAAGCAGGGGTGGCTTGTTTCCAGGGTTCGGTGTGAACTTAAACAATGCCAAGCTGGTCGATTTTCTGAAAGCCCACCAGCAGGGCGAAGCCTATCTTTTGGTCGCGCAAAACAGTCAGGTCGTTGCTCCAATCATCATTGAGACCGGCGAGCCGGTGGTGGCCATCGGGGGGTTCATGGGCGGGGATCCCATTTTGACCGCCAACCAATTCGCCCAGAAGGTTCAAGACGGCCAATTCCGCTACATGCTTTTAAACGCCCCGCCTACGAACCAGAACGGCAGGGGCCCAGGAGGAAACCCCGGAGGATGGGGTGGACCGGGAAACATGGGAAGGATGGGCGGGGCCCAGGCCGAGATCGCCAAGTGGGTGCGGGAGCATGGAAAACTCGTGGATGCCGCCCTTTGGAAACCAGCTCTTCCACCGGTAATTCCCGTCGTTCAATCCCCCGCCCCCGGAGGGTTCGGCGGGCGTAGGGGAGGCATTGCCAACCTGCAACTGTATGATTTGCGTCCGGGCAAAGAGGAAAATAAAGGTTCAAAGGGTTAAGTTAATCCAGTGAGTTCCAACGATTTTTTACCCCAAACAACCCTCGTATTGGACGTCGGGAAAAACCTAGATTTCCTGCTCGCCAAACTGAATCAAGTTAATTTGGGAAATAAGCCTTCCTTTGGTCAAATACTGTTGGCTTCTCCCCCTGGACAAAAAACAAAGATTTTTGCCAAACTCCCGGAAAGCTTTAAACATCTCGAAATCGCAGAAATTCAATCGCTTCGGCTCGACCTCTTCCCTTTCCTCCACAAACCCTATCTGGCCTATTTGCCATCCGACGCCCCCTATTCACCGCCTCAAATGGATTTTGGCGCGGACCTGGAGAAGCATCCTCTTTTTATCCAACCTTGGGTTCCTTTTTTAAAAACCTCGGATTCGGAGTGGGCACGCGGGGTTTACCTGTCATTGGGTTGGATTTCCACACCCAAGCTTTTGCAGAAAATGGACTTAATAAACGGGTTCTCTCTTCGCGACCTGGAAAGATCCATCCGAAACGCCCACACGGAAATTCCCTACTTTTCCGCCTCGGCTAGCGAATCCCTCAACGGAAAACCACCCGTTCCGCAGGGCCAGCCAACACTCACAAAAGCATCCAGGGTCTTAGCCCTCGTGCCCCACTTCAATTGCGAGGAGTGGCTGGAACAATGTTTGTATTCTCTCGTCCATCAAACCCGCCTACCCGAAAACATCGTCGTTATGGACGATTGTTCAACGCATTCACCGCTAGAAATCGTAAAAAAATTTCCCTCTGTGGCTCTGTTTCGTTCACCTGAAAATGTGGGCCCCTATCGACTTTTACAATCCATGATTGATCAAACCCAATTCGACGGTTATATGTTTCAAGACTCGGACGATTGGTCGAGCCTCGATCGATTAGAATTATTGCTCCGGGAAGCGGAAACCGGATGCGCCGACTGGGTGGGTTCGCAAGAGATCGTCTATTTCTCGGATGCCATTCACACCCTTCGATATCCCCTGATTCTAAAGGATTCCCCCCAATCGCTCATGCGCTATCCGTTTTGTTACTCGAGCAGTCTCATTTCAAGGTCGTTTTTCAAACATTTGGGTGGTTTCGCTTCGGGCCTGCGTTTCAGCGGGGACTTTGAATTTTTTTCCCGGGCAATATTCGCGGGAAAAGTGATCAATCTCGACCGTTATTGCTATCACCGGAGAGTCCGGAAAGACTCACTCATTACATCCGAAGAAACAGGGCTCGCAAGCCATTCACGCAAGGAAGTCGATTCTCAAATCGAGGTAAAAAAAGCGGCCAATCACGTCCTTAGGTCAAAAGGTTTTGCCCCCCTGCTGGAACCGATCAAGACAGCCCCGCCCATTCGCTTTCAGCATTTGACCGGGCCCCAATTGATCTAGTCTTCCAGCCTCATTAAAAACATGTTCGCTTGAAGCACCTATTCTTTTTATCTGGCATGCCGGTTTCGAAATCCGTCCATGAACTCCAAAAGTTGGTTTACGTCTTCCTCCGTTACCGAGTTATAGAGGGATGCCCTTAACCCGCCCAGGGATCGATGCCCTTCCAGACCATAAAAACCGGCTCGGGAAGCTTCTTCCAGGAACGTCTTATCCATCTCGGGACTCGGCAGGCGAAAAACCACATTCATCTTCGACCGGTCTTTCTTTGCGCCATGGACACGGAAGAAATCGGGATGCCGGTCAAGAAGATCATAGAGAGACTGGGCTTTTTTCTCGTTCAAAGCCGCCATTTTCTCCAAACCCCCGATACGGTCTTTTAACCAGCGGGCAACCAGCAGGGTGACATAAATCGCGAAAACAGGCGGGGTGTTGTAAATGGACCCCATTTTCACATGGTTGCGGTAATCGAGCATGCTGGGCAAGGAATCCGGGGAACCCTTTAAGAGGTCCTCGTGGAGGATCACTAGTGTCATCCCCGCGGGCCCCAGGTTTTTTTGGGCATGGGCGTAAACGAGGCTGAAGTCGCGAATTTCGAAGGGATAACTTAAAAAGTCGGAGGACATGTCGCAAACGCGCGGAACGCTCTTGGCCCCGGGCAAAAAGTGAAACTGCAGGCCTTCAACCGTTTCATTGGAAACGTAGTGGAAATAAGCGGCCTGGGGGTCGTAGGCAAGCTCTTTTTCTTCCGGCAGGCGGGTATAACCGCTTCCCTCGCCGTCAAAAATCACCCGCACCGGGCCCTCCAGGCGCGCATCGGGGATGGACTTGGCGCTCCAGTAACCCGTCTTCAGGTACTCGGCGGTCTTTCCTTTTCCCCGCAGAAGCAGCATGGGGATCATGGAAAACTGGAGGGTGCTTCCCCCTTGGAGCTGAAGCACCTGGTAGTCGGGAGGAATATTGAGGAGGGACCGGAAGACCGCTTCCGATTCATTGAGAATGGCCTTGAAATAGTCCGAACGGTGGCTGATACCCAGGATGGACTGGCTGGTTCCAGGGGCCTGAAGGATAGCCTCGCTGGCTTGTTCCAGCACCGCCCGGGGAAGCGCGCCGGGGCCGCCCGAAAAATTGAGACTTGTGTGACTGGCCATCATGGCACCCCTATCCCTTTTTTCTTGGAAGCCTCCAGGACTTCTTCCAGCAGTTTGCGACTAAAACGGCCGTCACGAAATGGAAAAAAAGTGGCATTGGGGGTGAAGGTGAACTCGCTGAAATAGACCCCGTCGGGCAAATCGTACAGATCCACCCGAACGAAATCGAAGGGGCCGGAAAGTTCGGAAGCTATTTGGAGCATCTCCCCCCAATGGGCGGGTTTTTCGGGCAAAGGATCGGGCAAGGGGAACTGGTTCGGGATCGGGATGTGACGGTGGTCCGGCACGTTGAAGAGGGCCTGGCGGTGGTCGGCGAAGCGCCCCTCGTCGTACTGGCAAAAAAGTACCTTTCCTCGGGATGAATAGAAACGGAAATCGGGCGGGGGGTGGTACCACAGGCCGTCTTTTCCGGAAGGGATGGGGGAAGGCAGGCACTCTTCCACCAGGATCTTGGGACGCAAACCCCGATACTGTCCCTCGTATTCGTTCCGGAAGTAATCGCGACGGGCGAAGCGGAACATTTCGAGTGTCTGTTGAACGACGACTTGGACGTTCGCCCCGCCCAGGAAAATCACTCCTCCCGAGGTATGGGTCGGCTTGGCCACCGCGTTTTTCCCGACGAAAGGATAGATGAACTTTCCCACCTGCTCCAGGGGGGTGTCAGGATAGAGGGTCAGCACCGAGAGGGTGCGGGCGATTTGAATCCTCGGAGAGAGGGAAACCGCAATGAGCTTGGCGCTTTCTTTGTCGACGCAAGTCTTTTCAAATGGGGTCCAAGGGCCGGTCATACGTTGGAAGATATAATCTTCGAAGGTGGCCTGGGCCGAGAAGGGGTCGATCGGCAGTCTTTGGTGCTTTCGTTTGAAATTCGAGCGGGCCAAGAGGCGAGTGGCTCCCGGGTCACCCCGAAGGGCAAAAAACAACAAAACCCGCTGGACCCATCGTTTCAAATTGAAAATCCGTTCATCTGGATATGGAGATTTTTTTATTGCCTTCCACAGGATTAGACGCACGACTTAGAAAAGGGTGCCACCCTGACGGTTTATTCCACGATCTCGAATTTTCCAATAACCTGTTCTTCAGTCAACGCGTCATAGTGCCACCATTCGTGACGCAACTGGCGAAAACCCCCGCCCACCATGGCGCTTCTTAAGATCATCCGATGGTCGATTTGGATCTGAGTCAACTTCCCTTCTTTTAAAAGCCGGCTTTCCAGTTGAGGTTCGGAAAGAAGAGTGAAACCGTCAAAAGAAGCGCCCATGTCGACTAATTTTCCCTGGGGGTCCAGAAGCCCGATATCCAGGGCGAAACCATAGTTATGCATGGAACCTTTGTCCGGATCGGCGACATATTTTTGATGGGACGTTCCCTTGACCACGGCCCACAGTTTTCGTTGGACCGAACGGGGCCGTAGCGCGTCAAACACGATGAACTTGTAGCCCGGGTTGTTTTTACGGAGAGTCTCAATGGCCTTACGCAACTTTTCGGCCGTAATTTTATGAATGTAGCATTTGTTGTAGGGCCCGTAGAGGTTCTTGCGGGTGAAATTGTCGGTGGTTCCATACTTAAGATTCACGGTCACGCCTTGCCAATGGGTGATCTCGACGAAATTCGGGCTGGCGGCCAGGTTTTTCATGGAATCCTCGATGGAGTGGGTTTGGGATAGGGCCGATAGCGGGAGCAGAAAAAAGCCGAACAGCAGGAAAAGGCCCAGGGAACGTTGCTTCAAGGGATCACGTCCCGGGACCTGGCATTTCAAGACTTCTTCTTGGGCATCTCATCTTCTTTGCCTTTTTCCGGTGTCGTATAGAGGCCGTTTTCGTATTTGAGGATCGTCGTGTTCTTGGGAACGTTGTGGTATTCGAGGTTGATGTCCTCATCCGTGAGCGTCACCTCGTAATAATAGTCCAGCTTCTTGTTGAACCCCAAAATCAGCTTGCGAATAAAGGTGAAGTCCTCCTTCACCGCGTCCGCGTCCTCCAAGCTCCCGATCAAGGTAACATCCAGCGTTTCCTCGTCCGGGTTATAAATGATGGTAACCCGAATCGGCTCGATTTTTGAATTAGGATATTTTGTCTGGGGCTTCAACAGCATGGCCTGGGTGGTCGCCGTCACCATGGTCTGGAGATAACCGGCCACCCTTTCCCCCACGGGAACGCTGTCCCAGGCCCCCAAATTTTCATTCGCGGCTTGGCAGGTCACGGCCCATAGGAGGGTCCCTAAAATAATGCAGGATTGAATGAGTCTCATGGAGTTTTGATCGGTTCCGAGACAGGCGTTGGGCTCGTTTCAGGTTCGGGAGTTTTGGCGGATTCTTCCGAAATAACCTTTCCCTCTTTTAAACGCAAAACAATTTTTCCCGTTTTGGTGTTGAGATAGGCCAGCGAAAGATCGTTTTCTTTCAATTCGATCCCGTAATCATGGTTGATCTTTTTCCCCATGGAAAGCAGGGTCCTCTGGATCTTTTCCAGTAGGGCCTGGACGTATTTGGAATCACCCTGGTTTCCGATCACGGAGACGCCGATCAGTTTTTCGGACGGCTCGTAGGTGACGGCCAAATGAACCTCCTCCCGATAATCCATGTCCGTCGGGTGGTTTACTTCCCAGATGGCCGTTTTGATCGTCATCATGTTTTGGAGATAGATCGCCACTCTCTCGCCCAATGTCGGGGTACTGGGTTGGGACAGCGCGTCATTCTGGGCATAGGTAACCCCAGAGCCAAAAAGAAGCACAGCTACCAGAACGATTCTTTTCATTTTGGCCTTCCCGGTAAATAGAAAATCAGACATTGAAGCGGAAATGCACGACGTCCCCGTCTTTCATGACATATTCCTTGCCCTCGGTGCGGAGTTTTCCCGCCTCCTTGGCCTTGGCCGTGGAGCCCGCCGCCATCAGGTCTTCGTAGGAATAAACCTCGGCCTTGATGAAACCCCGCTCGATATCCGAGTGGATCTTCCCGGCAGCCTGGGGAGCCAATGTGCCCCGGGTGATGGTCCAGGCCTTGGATTCCATGGGACCGGCGGTAAAGAAGGAAATCAGGCCCAGGGTCTCATAGGACTTGCGAATAATGGCATGCAGGCCCCTTTCCTTGATGCCAAGGTCGGCCAGGAACTGGACCGCCTCTTCCTCGGGCAATTCAGCCACCTCGGATTCGATCTTGGCCGAAATGGGGAGACAGATGGCCTGGTGGCCAGCCGCGTATTTTTGAAGGGTTTCGAAAGCCTTGTTCTTGGAAATATCCGCCAGGTCCCCCTCGGAAACGTTGGCCACATAAAGGAAGGGTTTACGGGTTAAGAGGCTTAATTCTTTCAGCTTTTTTTCTTCCTCGGGAGAAGCCGGGAGGGAAATCGCCGGTTTGCCTTCCTGGAGGATCTTTTGCACGGAATGGAACAGGTCATATTCGGCGATGGCGTCCTTATCCCCCGCCTTTTTGCCCTTGTCGGTCTTCACCAGGCGTTTGTCCACCGTTTCCAGGTCGGCCAGGCACAACTCGGTCAGAATGATTTCCACATCCCGGATCGGGTCGATGGTGCCTTCCACGTGGACGATATTGGCATCCTCGAAGCAGCGAACCACCATGGCGATGGCGTCCACTTCCCTTATATGGGAAAGGAACTTGTTTCCCAGGCCTTCTCCCTGGGCCGCGCCCTTGACCAGACCTGCGATATCCACAAATTCAACGATGGCGGGAACCCGTTTGCCGCTTTTTTCCATCTCGGCCAAGCGGTCGATCCGGTCATCCGGCACCGTGACCACGCCCACATTGGGTTCAATCGTGCAGAAGGGATAGTTCTCAGCCGGGGCCTTGGACTTGGTAATGGCGTTAAAGAGGGTCGATTTGCCGACATTGGGCAGACCCACAATACCTATTTTCAAAAGGGACTCCTTAAGTGTATTAACCTGGAATAAAGGGGAACCTCTCCAGTCGGGAAACAGCCTGATCCATCAAAAATTCAGACACCGGCCCGGGCAACTCCCGTCACTGGATTTTTTGCTGAAGCAAAGGTTCCTGGGGAGGCTTGGGAATCACCTGAAGGGTCCAGGGCCTGGTTTCGCCAGTCAGGGTCGTGGCGCCGGAGGGGGCCCACTCATCGTAATAAACCAACGTCTTGTCCGAGTAATCTTCAAGCCGTCTGAACTTGACCCCGTACCCGGGCTTTGATTTTTGGCCAAGGAAACGAAGAACGAGGTAATTCTTGGTAAAGTCCACCTGGGGCATATCCGCATCCGGTTTCAGGAGCATCCAATAAACCTGGAAATGAGCCTGGTCCCGGATGACATCACCAAATTCGAAAGCCGTAGGGGAATTGTCGCCTTCCCAATGGGGCAAAGTCACATCCATGACCAGATCCAGAGTGGATTTGGGGCCGACAAATGGAATGCCCTGCCGGGCCATCCATCTCTGCAGGCTTCGGAGGCTCCGGTATTGTCCTGCGTTCTGGACAAGATGGGTCAACAGGATCACCCCAAAGAGGAGAACCAAAAACCATAGGAGAGGGCTTCTCAAAAGAGAAGGTTTCTTCGGTTCGGGTGAAACAGGTTGTTCCGTGGACGCGGAAGGGGTTGAGGCGGGACGTCGCTTTAGCACTTTGGGTTGGGGGTTAGCGGGAGCGGGTTCAGAAACGGGCTTAGCGCGGTACAACCAATTGAGGATTTTTTGATCCCAAGGAACATCCAAGGGGCGGTCCAATACCGGTGGAAGCTTCACTCCCTGGCGCAACCGATCCAATTCCTTGCGGGCGTTCGCGCACAGATTGAGGTGGCGGGCCACCATCCGGCGGTCCCGGGCGGTTAATTTATCGTCCAGGTAACCTCGCAAATGGGGGTGAAGTTGTTCGCACTCGTTCATGATTTCCTAATTCCTCAAAATCACTTGATTCCCGCCGATCGAAACAAATAACCAGGCCTTCATCATGCACAAAACCCCTTAAGGAATCAAAACGAAAAATGGGGACGAACGCCCCGCTTTTCTTGACAGGAGCCGCCTTCACCCCTACCGTAGGAAAATCGTATCTACAGACGGGAATTCAGGAGGTCATTATGGATATTGGAGTCGGTTACCTTGCCGAAATAATCATCCGGTGGCTCCACATAGTTTCAAGCATCATTTGGGTGGGATTGCTGTACTTCTTCAACCTGGTGAACGGGCCCTTCAACCGGACCCTGACCCCCGAAACCCGGCAAAAAGTCGTGCCCGAACTGATGCCCAGGGCCCTTTTCTTCTTCCGATGGGCCGCCATGTCGACATTCGTACTGGGCTTGGCGCTTCTTTACCTGGTTTATCTTCAGCCTGGCCACAGTCGGGAACTCAACAGCCCTCCAGGTTACTGGATCATGACCGGTATGGCCTTCGGAACCCTGATGTGGTTCAACGTTTGGTTCATCATCTGGCCCTGTCAGCGCAAAATCATCCAGGGTGTGAAAACCAATACCCCTGTCCCGCCTTTTCTGGGACCCCGGGCCGTCAAAGCCTCCCGTTTGAACGCTTATTTATCCGTTCCATTGGTCTTCTGCATGGTGGCCGGCCCGCATTTCCCTTTTTTCAACCCGGCACTTTATGTTGTTTTCCTGGCCGCAGGCTTCGCCTTGGCCTGGGGTCTTTTGACCCTGGCCGAAAGAATTAAACCTCTGGTTTGATCAAACATTCCATGCGATTAGATTTTTTGAAGGGGTGTGGAGGGAGAAAAAGACGGAGCCTTTAGTTGGCGATGGGGCGAACATCCCCGTGAGAACTGCCGAGAATTTCAGGACCAAATCCCATTTTTTCATCGAAAAACCGTTTGAGGTAAGTTCGGCGGATAACCTTGAAAAACTTTTCCAATTCGGGGTCGGCCTCATTGTTTTCAAGATGGAGCAGGTTCAAGGCGATGGAAAAAGCCAATTCAACATATTCATGTCGAAAATCCAAGTTCTTCTGCGAATATTCGTTATAACGGGTGATCCCCTTACGGTAAATCGAAATGGCCTTGGCGTTATCCTGTCCCTGGTAGTATTTTCCCATTAAATAATAAACTTCCAGGTCCATCACTTCGGAATGGTTGATATTCTCGAATTGGTTAACCGCTTCTATTCCGTGTTGCTTGGAATTTCCACGTTGGCTGAAATAATGGTTTAAGCAGAATTTGGCGAAGCGAACCCGCAAAAGATGGTCATTAGGATTACGTCGAACAGCGTCCTTGAACTTTTTAAACTCAATGCCGGTGACCAGCCTTTTCAGGTAGTTCAGGAAGGGAGAGGCGAGGTTCATGATTAAAAGGCTCATGAGATAAATTTTACTTCGAACAGGATAATTGTCAAAGTTAAACGAAGAAAGCCGTCGAAAAAACAATATTTGCCGGGCCGCTTCTTCGTCTTCACAAGCGGAAACAAAATTCACACTTTGGGTAATTTTTTTCGAAAGGATGAAAATGAACGATTAATTCTTCGGGTTCACCGTGGATTCGGGAACCGCCACCTTCGATTCTATTTCCTTCAATTTTTCTTCTTGATCGGGGGTGAGAATCTTGTCTTCCAATTCAATATTGGATTTAGCCTTGAGGGCGATGCGTTGCCCGTATAACTGCCCAATTTCCCCGGTGATTTGGTCGATTTTGAGCGAATCAGGACTCGACTTTTCAAGTTCATTTTCCAGTTCAACCTGCTTCACCTGAAGCTTCCCTTTCAATTCAGCTTCCGTTTTCCGATAGTGCGCGCGAAGCGTGTAGAGTCGATCCATCTGCTTGGGAGTCAACTGGAGTTTTTTTAGGATCTGGATTCGAGGTAACTGGCCCAGCTCGGTTTCTGCGGGCTTTCCTTTGGGGTCTTGCGCCGCCAGGCTGTTACCCGAGGCCGCCCCCACAGGAGCGCAAAGGGCCGAACCAAGGATGAAGGCCAGCGCCCATTGAGTTTTTTTCATTTTCAAACCCCTTGTCTCGACAAATTGATGTTTCAAAGAAGCAGGTCGTCCCCGCTTGACTGAACAACGGGATGATCTTCATCGCCGATCAAAACCCCAGCGCCTTCCTGGTTGGGAGCTTCTGAAACGATAGAAGAAACCCTAACGTAGTTCGGGTCTTTGGCTATGTTTGCGGCCGGATTGGAAATGTTAAGAAGATACGCGTTTAAGTCAGCCTGATCCGCAATCCGGTTGTGGTAAAACACCCCGCCGAAACCGACGAAAAGAAAGCTCGCCGCAACCACCCAACGAATCGGATGACCCATGGGCCGCCAGACCTTATGGCCGAACCAGACAGACTTCCGCTCGGAAAGATGGGTCTCGATCCTGGCCCAAACCCGATCCGAAGCAAGGGAATCCCTTTCGGTTTTCCCCAAGTTTCTTAAAACCCGTTCCAGGTCCTGGTCATTCCATTCGTTTTTCATGTCCCAACTCCCCTCCCCCCCAAAAACCTAAAGATCATCGGGGGACAACCCTTCTTTTTCCAGGCAGGACTTTAAAAAGCCCTTGGCCCGAAAGATGTTCGACTTTACCGTGCCGAGGGATAATCCCAAGGCCTGTGCAATTTCCTCGTAGCTTAATTCCTCCATTTCCCTCATCAACAGGCAAGCCCGTTGCTTCTCGGGAAGCTTTTGGAGGGCTGATTCGATCACCGGGCTTAAACCCAGGTCTGCCTCTCGGCCGCTTTGCTTCTTGTCTTCCACTTCCGGGGCATTCTCAAACCCCATAAAAGAAAGTATCTTGCGCCGCCTTAAAAGATCAAGGCAATGATTGGCGGTCATCCGGTAAAGCCAGGTACTAAAGGCCGAATCTCCCCGGTAATTTTTCACCCGGTCGAAAACTTTGATAAACACTTCCTGAAGGGAATCCTCGGCGTCTTGAGGAGTTCCCAACATCCTCCAGGAAAGGTTGTAGACCTTTTTCCGGTGTAACTCATATAAAACATGAAGGCCGGCAATATCTCTAGCCCGGCACCGATCAATCGCCTCAAGTTCGGTCATGTTTCACCTGGATTACCTATTATTAGGACGGTTAAATCGACCCTCCGGTTTCAAAAAAACAAAAACAGGAGCGTTTTTTAAGGCTAAACAGCCTTGAATAATTCAAACAACAAGGGTGGTTTATCCCTTTGAAAAGGACCCTGAAGGAGGTTTTCTCTCCCTTTGCGGTTTAAAATTACTCGTTTTCCAGGAAATTCAACAGGCTTCGGACCATCAATCCCGTTCCTCCGTGGATTAAATAAGGAACTGATGAAAACTCCCTTTCCAGGTAGGCTGGGCCGGCGATATCCAGGTGAACCCAGGGGGTTTCTCCCACGAATTCCTGCAAAAACATAGCTGCGGTGATGGTTCCGGCCTCCCGTCCGCTTCCTATGTTCTTGATATCAGCGACCTTACTCTTGATGTCGTCCCGGTATTCCTTAACGAGCGGCAGTTCCCAAATAGGTTCCCCCTCCGCTTCTGTGGCAGCTTTTACCCGATTAAGAATGGATTGATTATTGGAAAGCGCTCCGGCCACCAGGGAGCCGAGGGCTACCACGCAGGCCCCGGTCAAAGTGGCCAAATCCACGATACCATCCACTTTCTGCCGTTCGGCGTAACTGAGGCCATCCGAGAGGATTAAACGTCCCTCCGCGTCGGTATTGAGAACTTCCATGGTTTTCCCGTTAAGGGCCTTCAACACATCGCCCGGTTTATAGGCCCGGCCCCCAGGCATGTTTTCGGTGGTAGGTATGATTCCATGCACTTCGACTTGCGGCCTGGTTTTGGCCAATTGGCTGAAAACACCCAGAACCGCCGCGGCTCCCGACATGTCCATTTTCATGGTTTCCATGCCTGCGGCGGGCTTCAAGGATAGGCCCCCCGAATCAAAGGTTATTCCTTTCCCGACCAGGGCCAAGGACTTTTTCGATTTTCCTACCGGCTTGTAATGGAGGTGGATCAGAAACGGTTCCTGGGCGCTACCACGATTCACGCCTAAAAGTCCCCCGGCCCCCATCCGAATCAGGTCCTTTTTCCCAAACACCTTGAGTTTTATACTGCCCTTGGCGATTTTGCGGGCCGTATCAGCCAAGACCTTGGGCGTTATATCGCTGGGAGCTCCGTTAATTAAATCCCGGGCCAGAATAGTCCCCTCGGCGTAAGCCTGGGCTTTCGCCAAAACCTTGTCGGCCTTGGATTTCCTTTCTTTTTTCATTTTCAAAGAAACCTTGGCCAATCCTGGGAATGAATCCTTGCTTGGAGATTTGTACCGATTGAACTGGTAAGACCCGAGAAGGACCCCCTCGGTAAAGGCGAACAGATGATGGTCGGTAAAAGAACCAGGCCACTCGACAAAGATTTCCTCCACGCGGATTTCTCGGGCTTTACGGGCTAGCCTGCCCCCGGCCCTTCTGATCGCCTCCAGACCCCAACCGGGTTTGGCACCCAATCCTAGTGCGATGACTCTGCTTACATCCCCTTTTCCCTTTGGATGGGCCACACCCGCCGTTGATTCCTTGCCGGTAAAGCCCTCCTTCTCCAGGCCGGTCCGGATCGCATCCCCTTCTTTCCCTAGAGCGTTTGCAAATCCTTTTTCCTTTTCAAAAGCGAAAAAAACTTCTGTTTTTTCCCCCTTCGGAAAGGTCGCAGTAATAAAAAATCGCATGGTAAATCCTCCTGGAAAAATTAAAAGCAAGAATGAATGGATGTGAGCTTCTTAGACTGAATCAAGAACGGCATTTTATCCAATGCATTTTGAAAGATACAACCTGCGCTGTTTTATTTGCCGGTAAACCGGGAATAAAGCTTTTGCTTGCGCAGCCTGGAGCGTATCAATGAGAAAGCCTTTTCAAGCTTTTCACGGTTTCCCGGCATATAGGGCCAGGGGCTGGCCCCGGAAGGATGGGGTATGGGAATGACGAAGGCCTTTCCTCCCGGAAGTTCTTTCACAAATTCCTTTCCAATCACCTCGGAAAAAAGATGGCGGCCCAATACTTGCTCGATGGCCATACTCCCGATGGGTACCACGACCGAAGGAGACAAGAGGCGAAGGGCCTGTTGAAGATAGGGGGCGCAATTTTGGACTTCGACGGGGCTGGGTTTGCGGTCACCCTTCCCGTGGGGGGCCTTGCCTGGATAGCACTTGGTGACAGCCGTAATATAGCCGTGAAGGCGGATTTTTTCTTCCGTCATTCCGATCGTAGAAAACCACTGAAAAAGGCGCTTGCCGGCGGTCCACGCGAAATTTTTTTGTGCCGCCGGTTCCTTGACTCCCGGGGCCTGGCCTAACAAAAAAAGCCCACCCTTCACCGCTGTTCCAGTGCCCGAAACCGGGCAGTTCCCTCCACGGGGGAAGCAAAGGGAACAGGATCGGATGCGCCCATGCAGGGCGTTCAGGTGCTCTTGGTTGGACATATTCGGTTTACTTGGAGTTTTTCCCTTGGGAAGCGCCCTCAGCCTTTTCCGGCTTGGCATCCAGGCCCGTGGGTGCGGCAGGAGTAGATGTCCCTTGAGCGGACTCATCAGGCGCGGCCTCCTCCGTTTTTTCCGTACTCGCCGAGTATTGCTTGGCGGCATCCGGATCCACGTCCTTCAACTCAGCCAGGGCCATCACCAGGTTGTCTTTATGGAAGGAAGGATCGATCGCGTTGGCCTTGTAGAAGGCATCCACAGCTTTTTTCAGGGTTTCCTCATCGCCTTTACCCGCGTCATAGAACTCGAGGTAACTGTAACCTAGGTTGTTGAGGTATACCTTCTCGTTTGGCTGATCCTTGACCGCTTCCTCAAAATAGGGAATGGATTCATGCGGACGCCGGGCATCCAGCAAAACCTTTCCCTGAAGATTGGCCGCTTGACCTTTGGAAACGGCTGAATGGGCTACCTCCCCTGCTTTTTTAAAGATTTTCAAGGCGAGGTCAAACCTTCCCTGGGCTTGGACTTTATCAGCCAGCGCCACCAAAGCCTTATAGTTCAAACCTTCCAGCTTGGGCTCGGCTTCGGGGGTGATCTGAGCGTAGCTTTCTTCCCGGGTTTCAGCGCCCTTGGCGAGTTCCAACAGGTCCACATCCCCCCCCGCCTCCAGGTTCGAAATGGCCGTTTTCAGGTCTTCCATGCCGCCAAAGCCAAATTCGTAAATGCGGTAGCTGGCCACTCCCAAGTTCCTCGCGGCGGTTTTATTTGTTCCATCCGCCTTCACGGCCTGTTCCAGGACGGTTTGGGCGGATTTCCATTTTTTCCCTTTAATGAGGGACCAACCCTGGGCGTTCAAAGCATAGCTTGTGGATTTATCATTGAGGGCTAAGGAGGCCGCTTGGGCATAATCACCCGCCGCTTCGTCCCAATTCTGGTCTTTGAAAGCCTGGTCCCCCGCGCCAAAAGCCGCCTTGAAACTTTTGAAGGTCGTGGAATTCGTGGTGGCCGGCGCGGAAACGGCAGTTTTTTTCACTGCGGAGGTGGGCGTTTGTGCCAAAACCAGAGCAGGAACCACAAGCGCCAAACCCAAACCGAGCCAATATTTGTTATTCATCGAATCCTCCCGAGGGTGTAAAAACAGTCATATTCTACTTCGGCGGAAGAACCATCACCACCTTTTCGGTTTTTCGAGTCAGACCGAATCCTTTCCTTCCTAAAACCATTTCTATTTTCCCCGTATTTCGGGCAAAATACTGGCGCGTTTTTGAATAAGAAAGGCCGCAATGCTCCCCAAAAAAGTAATCTGGTTTGGCTTCGCTGTTATGGCCGTGATGTTTTTCTTTGTATTGAAAGACGTTCATTGGCCGCAATTTTGGGATGCCATTTTCCATTTCAATCTCGTTTGGCTGATTCCCGCCCTCATTATATATTTATTGGGTTATGTCATCCGCGGTTTTCGCTGGATCATCCTCCTTTCGCCCATAAAAAAATGCTCTTTCCAAGATCTTTTTCCCACCCTCATCATCGGTTTTATGGCGAACAATCTTCTTCCCGCAAGGGCTGGCGAATTCGTACGCGCTTATCTCAATGGCAGTAAGGAAAAAATCAGTCGAAGCGCCTCGTTGGCGACCATTGTCGTGGAACGCATTTTTGACGGACTTGCGATGCTCATCATCCTTTGGGCCTCTCTTGCTTTTGGGCATTTACAGATTGAAAACATCGACCCAAATGTACAATCGGCCATCCATAAATGCCCCTATGTTTTTGGTTTCGCCTTTTTGGTCTTGTTCATCCTCGTGTTGATGCGGGAAAAGGCCATGACGGTGGTTGGCTTCTTTACAAGACTTCTTCCCTCCAAAGTCAGTAAACCGGTTGATAAAATCGCCCACACATTTATCGATGGGCTGAAAATTCTCCAAAGCGGAAGGGAATCCATTCTCGTTTTAACTATCTCGTTAGCCGCATGGACTTGTGAACTCACATGTTATTATTTCCTGGCAATCGGAATGGGCATCGCCCCATCGCTTCTAGGCATTTGGTCCACCGCCTTGCTGATGGCGGTTGTGAATATCGCCATACTTGTGCCAAATGCTCCAGGGGGATTCGGCCTTTTTGAGTACGTCGGGAAGAAACTTCTTATTTCCTTCGCGATCCCCATTGAAACGGCCGTTGGATACATACTCATCGTTCACTTTGTTGTTTGGCTGCCTATTAATCTATTGGGTATTTACTATATGGGCCGGGAGCATTTGAGCCTGAAGAAACTGGAAAAAAGCCGTGAGGAAGATCTGACCCCCGAAAGGACTGGCAAATGAAAATAGGCATTGTCGGTGCGGGTGTGGCCGGTCTCACCGCGGCCTATCGTTTGGCAAAAAAAGGCCACGAGGTCGAGGTTTTTGAGGCTTCCGATCACGTGGGTGGTTTGGCCGCCGGATTCCCCATCGCCGGAACCACATTGGAACGGTATTACCACCATATATTCACCAGTGATGTGAAGATCCGGGGCCTGGTGGATGAGCTTGGCGTTCGGGACAGCCTGCACTGGCTTCCCAGCCAGATGGGCCTCTCTTATCAGGGCAAGCTCTATCCCTTCGGAACCCCTTCTCAAATCTTGAAACTGCCCATTCTTCCCATTTGGGAGCGAATTTGGTTTGGTTTCCAGGGCCTCTACCTGGGTTTGAAAAACGACTGGAAACCCTTCGAGTCTGTCACCGCCTACGAGTGGCTAAAAAAACATACCGGACCAGCGGTGATGAAAATCATCTGGGAGCCCCTGTTAAAGGGAAAGTTCGACCGCTATTTCGACAAGATCGCCATGGCCTGGTTCTGGGCTCGAGTCCACACCCGATTCTCCTCCCGCAAGGGAGCTAAAGAAACCCTGGGTTATTTCAAGGGTGGGTTCGAGGTTTTCCATCAGTCGCTTGCCTTGGGGGCTCAGAAAGCCGGGGTAAAGATCCACCTCAAAACCCCCATTCAACAAATCAAGACGCAAAAGGGCGAGTTCAAGGGATTGGTAACGGAAAAAGGAGAAAAATCGTTTGATCGTCTGATTTTTGCAGCGGCCACGCCTATCTTCTTGAAAACCTGCTCCGAATTGCCCCCGGATTATGTCCAACGCCTCACCCAGCTCGATTTCCTGGGAGCCCAATGCCTGATCCTGGTCATGCGCGAGAAATTCAGCGATATGTATTGGATCAACGTTGGAGATTCGGATAATCCCATTCTGGCCTTGATTGAGCACACCAATTTCGCCCCCCTGGATTGGTATGAGGGGAAACATCTAATGTATGTGGCTAATTATCTTCCCCAGGACCATAAATATTTCAAGATGAAGAAAGAAGAGATTTTTGATGAATTGCTTCCCCATCTTCAATCGATAAAACCAGGCTTCGATCCATCCGTGGTTGAGGAAATTCATTTATTCCAGGACCTATTCGCCCAACCCGTCGTGCCCCTCCACTACAGTAAGGTGAAACCCGGTTATGAAACCCCCATCCGAAACCTTTATCTTGCCAATATGGCCCTGGTTTATCCCGAGGATCGCGGCACCAATTTCGCGGTGGATGTGGGCAACAAGGCTGCCCAACTGGTGGATTCAACGGTCGAAATTCCAGCGTTTCAGGAGTAAGTCCCGGGTTTTATTTCCGGCCCTCCCCCACGCGTGGTAAACTTTTTATGGTTTGAGATCAAGGAGTAAACATGCCCAAGCTTTCTTCCCTTTCCGTTTTTTTCCCCTGTTACAACGAGGAAGCCAACGTTGAACGAATGATCCGCCAGGCGCAGGGAATTCTTCCCGAAATATCCGAGCAATGGGAAATTATCCCCGTCAACGACGGCAGCAAAGACAAAACCGGCGAGATTATCGACCGTCTGGCGAAGGAAGATTCCCATGTGCGTCCCGTCCACCATGAGAAAAACAAAGGTTACGGGGGAGCGGTGATTTCGGGCTATAAAGCCTCCCGGTACGAGTATGTTTTTTTTACCGACGGGGATCTTCAATTCGATTTGAGAGAAATCACCCTGTTGATCGAAAAACTCGATGAGGGTGACCTCATCCTCGGTTACCGAAAAAACCGACGTGACTCGGCCCTGCGAAAACTAAACGCCTTTATGTGGGGATCGTTGGTGAAATTGCTCTTCGGGTTCAAAGTGCGTGATGTGGACTGCGCCTTCAAACTGATGAAGCGTCGGGTAGTCGATAAAGTCGAACTCACCGCAGGCGGCGCGATGGTTTCAACCGAGTTATTGGCCCGTTCCCATAAGGAAAAATTCAGGTTCGTGGAAGTGGGAGTGACCCACTATTCCCGGACGGCGGGGACACAAACCGGCGCCAAACTATCGGTAATCCTGAGGGCTTTCAAGGAGCTCTTCAAGCTCTATAACCGCCTAAAATAATTCGGGTTCGTGTTAAATAAAAAAAGCCGCCCCCTTATTTAAAAGGGGCGGCTTTTTTTGTCTGGTTTAACTTTGAGCCTGAAGGAATGTTAAATGTTGCTTGGCTTGTTGGATGTAATCGGCCTGGCTTGAATACTGCAACACCTTATGCCAAGCATCCTCGGCATCCTGCTTGCGACCTAGCCTTTCACAAATCAACGCCAGATCCGTGAAAATATCCGGGTTCTGGGGGTTTAACGTGGAAGCCTTTTGGAAAGCCTGAAGAGCATCTTCATTTTGGTTTTTATCCATATAAAGATCGCCCAAGTTAAATTGGAAATCGGCGTTCGATGGATCCAGACCGACCGCTTGCTGGTATAGACTCATGGCATCATCGTAATTTCCCGCATCCTGGAACATTTTGGCTAGGTTATTAATTGATTCCACATGGTTCGGATTAAACCGCAGGGACATCTCATACATCCGGACAGCCGCATCATCCATGGAGAAGTGATGGTACAGAAAACCTAGGGCGAAATAAGCCATCGAATAGGTGGGATCCACCCGAAGAGCCTGTTTTAGGAAGTTATAGGAAGCATGGTAATTCTTCAGATCGTATTGGGCTTTGCCCTTCTGATAGAAGGTTTCCGCGTTTCCGAATTGGACTTCCGGATTCTCCTCAACGGACGGAGTTTCCGCGGTCACGTTATGTTGGGCGGTTCGGGTATGGTGCCGAACCTTAGCAGGTACCGGTGTCGGTTGTCCCAGACTGGGAGTTGAAACAAGGCGCGCCTCCTCGGTTTCAGTAAAAGCCGGAGGCCATTTCAATCTCCAATGGTCGGCTTCTTCAATGAAATAAAAGCCAACCAAGGCGATGATGGCTAATAGAAAAAGGACATCCACCAAATCCCGGGCGAGATCCCCGAGGCGGAAAGACTTAACTGGAGCAGCCTCAGCTGCTGCGGCTTTTTTCTTATCTTTCCCGTTTTTGGGGAGTTCGGTACCACATTTAACGCATATCTTCGTGCCTTCGGGATTTTCCGCGCCGCAGGCCGGGCACTTAATCATGAACAAACCTCTTGAAGTTGGGATGTATGGCGTGGCAGCCCGTCAACGTTTTTAGGCTGGCTCGAACCTTTTTACTTTAACTCCCTGCGTTTAAGCCTGTCAACTTAAACCCTGTTGGGCGGTTTGGGCACTGCGAGCTTCCGTGATTTGGTCCCGTATTTTTTGGGACAATTTTTGAACCTGGTCAAGACCCTGCTGGGCCAAGTCAAACTTGTCTCGCACCTGTCCACCAGCGCTGTTGATCTTCTCCAAAAGTTGAACGAGCAACTCATTGTCATTTCTTTGGTCGTCAAGGGCCTGGGAAATTTCTCCCAGCAACCCTCCTGCCTTGCGGATTGATTTCACGATATTCATGAAAACGTCTCCGGCGCTGTAGACCACATTGACGTTTTCCTCGATTTTTCCCGTCGTATTGATCAGGGAAATGGCATTCGTCGTCTTGCTGCGAATATCATCCACCAGGTGTTTCACATCCCCAGCGGCCTTGGCGGAGGCCTCCGCTAAAATCTTGATTTCTCCCGCCACTACCGCGAAACCAGTTCCCTGTTCCCCGGCCCGGGCGGCCTCGATCCCCGCATTCAAAGCCAGCAGGTTGGTTTTTCGAGCGATGGTAGTGATGGTCGCGAGAAAATCGCCGATTTGTTCCGACGCCAGGTTGAGCTGTTGAATCACCTCGGCGGACGATCCAATGGTGGCCTTGATCTCTGTCATGGCCTTGATCTCCTTGCCCACAGTTTTAATCCCCTCCGTGGCAGAACGGGCCGCCGAATCCGTGTCCTGGGCCACCTTTTTACTGTCGCTGACAATGATTTCGTTTAATTGCAGAAGCGACTTGTTGATTCGGCCTGCCTTTTCAATCGTAGTGGACCAGTCGCGAATGACATCTTTGAATGCATAAAAGGCCTGAATAGTTTGCTCCTGCTCTCGGACCAAATGCTCTAGCGTCTCGAGGATTTCGAGTGACGGCAGGGACCCGACATCCCTGGCCCCGTTTGGCGCAGGGGCGGAAAGTTTACGGTCCATTTCAACAACACCGGTAGCAAGAGCTTCAAAAGGATTGGGTTCTGCGGAAGATATTTCCAACAGGCTGGAAAGTTTGGAGGACGGCCCCTGGGTTTGAACCTTTTCTCGAAAGAGCCGGAAGGTTTGCCTGCGACCCTGTTCAAAAGCCCAACTCCCCAATACCCAGAAAGCCAGTGCCAGGCAGAAACCGGAAACCCAAGGGTTGAGGAAACCGAATAGGAACCCCAATACGCCCCCCAATAGAGTCCAAATATACCAAAGGGGAAAGAACAAGGAGCGTCCGTTCATGTTGTATTTATTTTCCAGTTTGTGTTTGCGAGAGATAGTTTTTCAGCGAGTCCACGTCTTCTTCTTTCATGGCCAAAAAGTGAAGTCCCCCGCCTGTCTCATTGGACCAGACCACCTCGGCAAAAGCTGAAATCAGGTGAGAATTCTGGGGGAGGGTAATATCCAGTCGTAAGATGCTTCCCACGTTTAGAACCTGGTCGGCGACCAAATAAAGTCCCCCCAGGCTCACGTCCATGGTTTGACTAGATTGTTCGCGTTTTTTTCGTTCGAATACCGTCTCAATTTCTTTTTGATCCTCGATCACTCGGTACTTTACGGGAATCTTGACTGAAACGCGGGGATGAACTCTTTTTTCTAAAAACATGTTAGCGTCAGGCATCTCTGTCATCCTTCACGGCGGAAATCATAGAGGCTTGAAATCAATGCTCAAGTTGAACATCCATCCTTGATTCGGGCGGCCTCCCCCGAAATACCAGGGGACGTAAATCAATTGCCCATCGACCGAAAAAGTTCTATCCACTTGCACATTCATTCCGAAGGTTGACGTGGTCAACTCATCTGTCGTCATCCCGTAATTATTGTTCGGATTACGATTTTCTCCATAAGTCAGGGCCTGGCCATTAAATGTCATCAATCCACTTATACGGGTTTTAGCCATCCAATAAACCGAAACTTCCCTTTGGGCCATTTTAAAAAGCTTATAGTTGATACGGGCAGTAGCAAACCAATTATTAGGCCAATGGAAAGTTCCCGCCCCTAGATACGATCCGCTGTTGAGTTGAATTGGATCGGTCGTTTCATAGTTTAGGCTTTGAAAAAAAGAAAATCCATAAGCTTCTTGATCCATCACGATTCCCAAAGCCTTGCGGGCCGCGCCCTTTCCCGTGCCCAAAAGGGGAAAAGCTTCATAAAAAGGGTTAGATCCGGTTGGGAAGCGGTACCATCCATCTACCCCGATATAATTTCCCTTTTCCCATTTCCCGACGAATAAATAAGTGCCTCCAAACTCGATATCTCCAAATTTTTCGGCGCTGTGGGTTGCATCTACGGTTACTCCCAAACTATTGACTGAGCCCGTATCTTCCAAGGCGTTTCCCTCAAAAGGAAAAGTCACCCGTAGGTTTAACTGATCCGTGACCCATCCCTGAGCACGGACCCCGTATTCGATGGTTCTCACTGAATAGACCAGGGGATTTATCTGAATGACGCTCACTGGGTTGAAGAAACTGTCAGGAACGCCCGCGTTGACCCAATACAGACTGGGCCGCTCCTCGCGAAAAAAAGAAACGGAAAATGGGTCTCGAGATACCTCAGGAAGGGGAAAGGGGTCCAACTCAACAGCTTCCAACCGGAAAGAGAAAAAGATTTGAAGGAGAAATAAAAAGGACAACCCACGAAGCGGGAATCGGCTCAACTTGCCCCCGTCATTTTGCCTCTTCACAGGCAAATCAGAAACGCAGGGCCAGCTGGGCGCCGCTCCGCGGTTTCATCTGGAAGGTCAGCGAAAGATTATTGCGCCGGTTGTAATCGTTGGCTCCATTTGAGGCGTCTTGAATGCAAAACCCATAAACCGCCAGTGTGGCCAATCCGATTAGCTCCCCTGCGTCCTCGTTTTTCACGACGGTATTTCCGCCTTCCGGGTTATTACCGCTCACCAATTGCAGGTTATCAATCGTTTGCCAAAGTCCCACTCCAAAAAGCCCGGCAAACACAACGCCACGCAAGGGATCGTCGTCATAAACCTGACCCGCGCCAGGAATAAAGGTGGACAGCAAAGCAGCGGTCGTTGCGTCTTTTGATTTCAACCCCGGCAAGGGGGTAGGCGTCGCTGTGGGGAATTGAATGGGCTGAACCGGGACCGGAGTAGGCGTCACCGTCTGAACGGCGGGTGGTTCTTCTGTTTGTTCAACCGGGGGAGGCGGAACAAGGGTGGGCGTCACGTTGGCCCCGCCCCAAAAACTGGGCGCTGCCCAAAGAACTGTCCCCGGGATAAGAAAAAGAACAAGGCTCAACGCAAGATTAGATTTCATGCGTTCTAAGGTATCTTTCATCTTATCCCCTGTCAAGAAACGCCGCGGATTATAGGCTGACGAAACGCAGATCCTGAATATGAGGAATTCCCTTCAATTCGGCTAAAACTTTCTGGGGCACCTCATTATCCACGTTCACCACGGCCACGGCCTTCCCGCCAACTTCCCGGCGACCGACATGAAGGCCCGCGATATTCACTCCGTTGTTCCCCAGGATCGTTCCCAGTTTTCCCACGATGCCAGGCTTGTCTTGGTGGGCCATCCAAATCATGGGACCCGAGGGGGTAAAATCGGTGTTGCTTCCGTCCAAGTTGACTATTCTCATTTCTGATTTTCCAAAAACCGTTCCCGAAATCGAATGGGTTCCCTTTTCGTTCTTCACGGTCACAGTGATCAAAGAGGAATAATCCTTAACCGTGTTGTGAACCGATTCAGTGATCTGGAAACCCTTCTCCTTGGCGATAACCAGCGCATTGACATAATTGACACCACCGCTCATGCCCTTGTCTAAAATGCCCTTCACCAGGCTCAGCGTAAGCGGCTTGGGATCGTACTTGGCGATTTCGCCGTTGTATTCAACCTGGATGGATTGGATGAAAGATTCAGCCAGTTGATAATGAAAGGATCCTATTTTTTCCATCAAGTCCAGGTAGGGTTTTAATTCCTCAAGGAGTTTGGGGTCCAGGGAGGGCATGTTAATCGCGTTGCGAACCCGACCGCCCTTCAAGGCCTCCACCATCTGCTCGGCCACTACTACCGCCACGTTAACTTGAGCTTCCTGGGTAGCGGCGCCTAAATGGGGTACAAATACCACGTTCTCCAAAGTTAACAGCGGGCTTTCGAATGGCGGTTCCTGTTCAAAAACATCCAGGGCTGCCCCGGCCACCTTTCCGCTTTTTAAGGCGTCATAAAGAGCTTTTTCATCGATGATGCCGCCCCGAGCGCAATTGATCAGGCGCACCCCGTTTTTCATCTTGGCGATCTGGGCAGACCCCAGCAGTCCCTTGGTTTCTTTCGTGAGTGGCGTATGTACGGTAATGAAGTCGGCGCGCACAATCAGGTCTTCCAGCGTGACGATCTCGAACTCATGCCCCTGGGCCCGGGCCGGGTCCAGGTAGGGGTCAAATCCGATGATTTGCATCCCCAGGCCTTTGGCTTTGCGGGCCACGTTCGTGCCGATGCGGCCCATGCCCACCACGCCCAGGATTTTTTCATTCAATTCACAACCGGTGAACTTGGCCCTTTCCCATTTCTTTTCCCGCAAGGATTGCATGGCTTGGGGGATCAGGCGGGCCATCGACATGAGCATGGCGACGGTATGTTCGGCGGTGGAGATGGTATTACCGTCCGGGGTATTCATGACGATGATTCCCCGTTTGGTCGCGGCTTCCAGGTCGACGTTATCGACACCCACCCCGGCCCGGCCAATAATTTTCAAATCGGGAGCGGATTGGATCAGATCGGCGGTCGCGTTGGTTCCGCTTCGAATCACCCAAGCCTGGAACCCCGGTAGAATTTTTTTAATTTCCTCGGGAGTCTTTTTCAGGTGCTCTTCCACCTGAAAATCTTTTTCCCGCGTGAATACTTCCATCCCTTGCTCGGACAGTTTGTCCGTGACGAGGACCTTGATCATGGCGCTCCCCTTCGTATTTGAATTACAGGTTTTCCGCGAGCAGTACTTCTTGGGCCGCCTTGACGCCCGAGCCCAGGGGTACGGGCTTTCCAATTTTGTGCATGACCATTTCCAGGCGGGCGATGGCGAGCAGGACATCCGACCCGTCCACGTAACCCAAATGGCCGATCCGGAAGATCTTTCCCTTCGCTTTGCCCTGGCCGCCCACGATGCTCATGCCGTAGGTATCCCGGAAAGTCTTGTTGATCAGCCCGGTGTCGACTCCGTCGGGCCCGTTAACCGAGGTAATGGAATTGGAGGGGGCGCTGGGCGCGTAAAGCTTCAACCCCAGGGCCTGCACCGCCGTCCGGGTGGCTTTCGCCAGGCTGGCATGACGCTTCCAGATGTTTTCCATGCCCTCCTGCTTGATCAAATCAAGGGCCTTCTTGAGCTGTATGACCAGGGTGATGGCCGGCGTGAACGGCGTGTCCGGCATTTTTTCCTCGGTTAGTTTTTTGATGGCCTTGTCGTAGCTGAAATAGTAACGGGGGCTCTTGGCGGTTTTGGTCTTTTCCACCCCCCCAGGGGAAAGGCTTACAAAACCAAGGCCCGGGGGAATCATGAAACCTTTCTGCGACCCTGCCAGAATCAAATCAATTCCCCAGGCTTCCGATTCGCATGGCATTGCGCCCAAACCCGAAATGGCGTCCACCACGATTAAGGCGCCCGCCTCATGGACCACCTTGGCCAAGGCCTGGATATCGTTGGCGACACCGGTGGAGGTTTCATTGAGGGTCGTAAAGACCAGCTTGATGCCCGGCGCGTCCTTGAGCCTTTTGGAGACCTCGGCGGGGTCCACCGCCTGACCCCACTCGACTTCATAATGTTCGACTTCCACTGAGTAAGCTTTGCAGATTTCCCTCCAACGGTTCCCGAAATGGCCCGAGGAGGCCACGAGAACCTTTTCGCCTGGGGAGGTCATGTTAGCAACGGCGGATTCCATGACGCCGGTGCCTACTGAGGAAAACGTCAAGACAGGCTGCTTCGTCCGGAAGGCGAATTGCAGCCCCTCATTGGCTTCCTTGAATATCGCCTGGAATTGGGGGGTTCGGTGGTGGATGATCGGCAGACTGGCTTCCGCAAGGACTTCTGACGGAATGGGAGTGGGCCCTGGGGCCATAATGTACCTTTTTATCATTGGAATCCTCGTTTCGCCCTAATGTGGGCCTCAAGATTAAATTCAAACCATCCGGGCCAGCCCGTCAGGTTTTCTCCCCTTATTTTTTCAAGAATCTCGTTAGTTTAGCCTTCGACTTAGGGTAGTCAAGTGAGTTCGGTAATATTTCAGGACAAATCGGCCCGAATCCCTTCTTTCAAAAACCGGACTATTCTCCGCCCCACTTCCAAGGGTCTTTCCTGAACCAGCAGGTGGCCCGCGTCTGGGATGGTTTCCACCCGAGCGACTGGACAGGCCTGGCGGAAAGCTTCCACACTCTTCAGATTGAAAACATGGGAATCCTTGCCCGCTAATACAAAAGTAGGCCGGATTAATCGCCGGACATACTTCCAGACGTCGGTGGGTATGGTCTGATAAATACGAGCTTCCCATTCGGGAGGATAAGCCAGTTCCACCCCGCCCCGGGAAGAAGGCCGGGTAATACTGGTTGCGTAGGCCCGGATCGTTTCCTTAGGCCATTTTTTGAATAGCGGTTTTTCTTTGAATGACAGGTATGCTTCTTGGACGCTTCCCCAATTTTTACGGCGTCTCAAAGCACCCATCACCAAAGATCGGCGTGTTTCCATGCCCAACAGATGCATGAGGCGAATCTTTCGCAAACGGAAAGGGTCCAGAAGGGTTGGATCCAGCAACACCAACCGACTAAAGAGATCGGGGCGTTTGACCGCCGCGTAGAGCGTGACCACCCCGCCCAGACTATGGCCGATTGCGGTGATTCCTTTGGCCTTGATGGAATCCAGCCCCCGAATCAAATCATCGGCGAATAAACTCCAATGTTTTAATTGCTTTGGGCTTTCGCCCTCCCAAAGGGGGCGGATTTTCAAGGAAATGATTTGAAAGTTATTTTCAAGCGGCTGAAGAGCCTTCTTATAGGTGGGTGGCAAAAAGCCATTCGCGTGGGAAAGATGAAGAATGGGTTTAGCTGATTTTCGGGTAAGACGAAAAAATTCCAAGGGGATCAGAGGGCTAAGCCGTGTTCTCGCCCCGGCCCTTCTGGTAGACCAGGATGGGCTCTTCCTTTTTCAGGATCACACCCTCGGTGATCACCGTTTCTTTGATGTCCTTGCGGGAAGGCATTTCGTACATCAAATCCATCATGACATCTTCCAGGATGGCCCTTAATCCCCGGGCACCGGACTGGCGTTTGATGGCTTCCAAGGCCACCGCCTGGAGAGCTTCGGGGGTGAACTTTAACTTGACGTTTTCCATCTCGAAATAACGCTGATATTGTTTGGTCAGGGCGTTTTTGGGTTCGGTCAGGACCCGGACCAGGGAAGCCTCGTCCAATTCGTGCAGGGCGGCCACAACCGGCAAACGGCCGATGAACTCGGGGATCAAACCGAACTTGATGAGATCCTCGGGCTGGGTCAAATCGAAAAGCTCACCCAGTTTTTTGTCCTGGCGGCTGATCGTTTCGCCTTTGAACCCAATGGAGCGGCGGCCCAGCCGGTTTTCGATGATCTTTTCCAGCCCCACGAAGGCTCCCCCGCAAACGAACAGGATATTGGAAGAATCAACCTTGATGTATTCCTGGTGGGGATGCTTCCGCCCTCCCTGGGGGGGGACGTTTACTTCGGTACCCTCAATGATCTTCAGGAGGGCCTGTTGGACCCCTTCCCCGGAAACGTCCCGGGTAATGCTTGCATTTTCGGACTTGCGGCTGATCTTGTCGATTTCGTCGATATAGATGATTCCCCTTTGCGCGCGCTGGACGTCGAATTCGGCGTTCTGGAGCAGTTTGAGAATAATGTTTTCCACGTCCTCGCCCACATAACCGGCTTCGGTCAGGGTAGTGGCATCCGCCACGGCGAAGGGCACATCGAGAATCCGGGCCAGGGTCTGGGCCAGGAGGGTTTTCCCCACACCCGTCGGACCGATCAAGAGAACGTTGCTCTTCTGCAGTTCCACTTCCTGGGGACCAGTCTTGACGGTCAGGCGTTTGTAATGGTTATGGACGGCTACGGAAAGAATGCGTTTGGCCTTTTCCTGCCCAATGACGTATTGATCCAGGATTTCCTTGATTTCAACAGGACGGGGTATAGTCAAACGGGTTTTCGAAACTCCCGCCTTGGGTTCCTCGATTTTTTCCTCTTCCCTCAGAATGTCGTTGCAGAGGGCGACACACTCGTTGCAGATGTAAACAGTAGGCCCCGCCACGAGCTTTTTTACTTCCTCCTGAGTCTTACCGCAGAAGGAGCATCGAAGAAGAATGGATTTATCTCGGTCGCCAGCCATGTCTTTTCCCTTATTTTTTCTTAGTTTCGAGACGTTTGACCAAAATATCGTCAATGACCCCGTATGTTTTGGCTTCTTCCGAAGACATAAAGTGGTCCCGCTCAACATCTTCACCGATTTTCTCCACGCTTTGGCCCGTGTGGAACGAAAGGATCTTGTTGAGTCTCTCCCTAGTCTTAAGGATTTCCTTCGCCTGGATCGCAATATCAGTGGCCTGTCCCTGAGCCCCGCCCGAGGGCTGATGGATCATGATTTGGGCGTTGGGCAGTGCGTAACGCTTACCTTTGGCTCCGGCAGCCAAGAGGATTGCGCCCATGGATGCAGCCTGTCCCACGCAAATCGTTGAAACGGGGGCCTTCATGAATTGGATGGTGTCATAGATAGCCAGGCCGGAGGTCACTACCCCGCCGGGGCTATTGATGTATAGGTTGATGTCCTTATCCGGGTCTTCCGACTCCAAAAATAAAAGCTGGGCGATGATCGTGTTGGCCACATCATCATTAATAGGAGTTCCCAGCATGACGATACGGTCTTTCAGCAGGCGGGAATAAATGTCGTACGATCTTTCCCCCCGATTCGTCTGTTCGACCACTATGGGTATGAGCGCCATCACTTCCTCCGTTTAGACTTTGTTAACAGGTTGTTGAATCCCCTATTCGGGGATTCATATTTACGAACGAGCCACGATAAATCAAATCCATGTTTTTAGTGGCTCGTTCCATCCCATGGCTGTCGACAGGGAGCTGAAAAATATTTTTTCAGTTCCCTGTTAAGCGGCTTCGATTTGGGCCGAGGCGATCAGGAAATCCAGTGTTTTTTCATACTGGATCCATTCTTTGACCGACTCCAACCGGTTTTGCTGTTGCAGGTAGCGTTTTACGGCATCCGGCGGCTGATTAGATCCGGCCGATATTTTCTCCAAGTAGGCTTCGAAATCCTTCTCCTCACAGCGGATATTCTCCGACTCGGAGATCTTCTCGACAAGCAGGGCCATATGCACATTTTTCTGAGCGATGGGCTTCAAGGATTCGACAAATTCCTTTTTCTGCGCGTCAGTCCATTTGCCTGCGTCCACACCCTGGCCCTTCAACCGCTCTACTCCCTGTTGAATTAGTCTCTGCTGTTCCATGTTGACCAAAGACACCGGAACTTCCAGAGGATGATCGGCCATTAGTTTTTCAGCGATCTGTTCGATCATCTTGGACCTTTGTTCGACTTCCTTGTGGGATTTCAGATCGGTGGCAACCCTTTCTTTCATTTCTTGGACCGATTGAAATTTACCCACTTTCAGGGCGAAAGCATCGTCTAGTTCTGGCAATTTCTTTTCTTTAACTTCCCGTAAGGTCACCGTGAATTCCGCTTCCTTACCCTGAATCTTTTCGTTGCCGTAACCCTCAGGGAAGGTGATTTTGAAAACCTTGGTCTCCCCCTTCTTCAAACCAATAAGATTCGCCTCGAAATCTTTCAAGAGACTGGCCGATCCCAATAGTACGGGGTAGCGGTTGGCCTTGCCGCCTTCAAAGGTTTTGCCATCAATGCGCCCCTCGAAATCAATTACCACCAGATCGTCATTTTGCGCGGCCCGATCCTCCGCCAGAATGAAGTCAGCTTGTTGTTGACGAATGGTGTCGAGGGTCTTCTCGACGTCCTCCGAATCCACCTTTGTTTTTTCTTTCTTGATCTTCAAGCCCTTGTATTCTTTCAAGACGAATGCCGGTTTAACTTCGATCGAGGCGACAAACTTTAAGGGGGAGCCTTCCTCAAATTGGAGGTGGGTGATTCTCGGTTGGGCCACCGGGTCAATTTTATGCTCAATCAGGGCTTCCCGGAGATATTCGGGTAACTGGTGCTGAATCATCTCCTCGCGGACGTTGGATTTGTACTGTTTCTTAATGACGGTGAGTGGAACCTTCCCCTTTCGGAAACCGGGCAATTTGGCCTCCTGGGTTATTTTTCCATAGATTTCATCAACCCGGACTTGAATGTCTTCCGCCGGAATCTCCACCTGGATTTCTTTAGCACAACCGGAAACTTCGTTCACGCTGACTTTCACAAATGCTCCTTACATTTTCGGATGTTCTCACTTACGTCAGGCCCAATGACCCAAATAAAGTCTTCTTTGTCAAAACCCCTGCAGCCTTATAAAAAAAGAAAAATGGTGCGAAGGGGGGGAGTCGAACCCCCATGGGTTACCCCGCCAGATCCTAAGTCTGGTGCGTCTGCCAGTTTCGCCACCCTCGCATTAAAAAAAAACTGGTTCTTTCCTGATTTCGCAGATAGAAGCCGGTTTCAAATCTTGTTTTATTTGGTTGTCATTGCGACGAGTGGCCGCCGATTAGGCGGACGTTCACGAGGTGGCAATCCCAGTTTAAATAAGCCTTACTAAAAGGCCAATACGAACATCGAACTGAGATCGCCACGTTGGCAACCGCCCCGATTGGGGCGCCGCCTCGCGATGACAGACCACAAAATGTGCTTCAAAAATCCTTTATCAGCAAATTCAGGAAAGACCCAAAAACTTAATAAAGGAGGGTGACACATCCCAAAAACCCTTATTTCAGTTGTGCCTTCAAGCCCTGCCTCAACGCCCAATCTAGTTCACCTATATTAATCGAGCCTATGCCAGCATTCAATTTAAGAGGGGTCATTTTGCCCAAAAACTGCTAGCTTTCAAGGGTATAACGGTCTAAGAATGAACGAAAAGACTCCCTCCCCAAAAGGTTGTTCCTATGAGCGAAACATCCGAAGTCGATCTGGTTATCCTGGGCGGGGGTATTAACGGTGCCGGTGTCGCCTACCAGGCGGCCCAGGCCGGTCTTTCAGTAGCTCTTTTTGAGAAAAATGACTTTGCCTCCGGAACCTCCAGCAAATCCACCAAACTCATTCACGGGGGCATCCGCTACCTGGAACATTTCCATTTTTCTTTGGTTTTCGAATCCCTGCGTGAAAGATATCGGCTTCTCCAAACGGCTCCCCATCTGGTCCGGCCCCTTTCCTTTCTATTACCTTGCTACCTGGGAGACCGCAATCCGCCATGGATGCTCAAGATCGGCCTTTGGCTTTATGACATTCTCGCTGGATCCCACCGGATTGCCTTTCATCAATGGCTGACCCAAGAACAATCCCTCCAAAAGGCGCCATTTCTTAAAAAAGAAGGCCTGCTTGGTTGCGGGGTTTATTTTGACGCCCAAGTCAATGACGCCCGACTGGTGCTTGAAAACATTTTGGGCGCGGAGGAAAAAGGCGCGGCATGTTGGAACTATCGCGCCGTCACTCAACTCAACAAAGCTGAAGACGGCTACCATGTTTTCTATAAGGATGAAAAAACGGGCGAAAGCGGTGTTCTCAAAGCCCGATGCCTTCTGAATGCCACAGGCCCCTGGGCCAATCTGACCGCCAAGCTTCTGGGGGATGACGGGGTCGTGCTGGTGAGACCCACCCGTGGAAGCCATATTGTGGTTTCCCAGGTTATTCCCGGCCACGCCGTATTGATCACGACCCCTAAGGACAACCGAATCATCTTCGTGATTCCATGGCAGGGTTTCAGTTTAGTGGGAACCACCGATCTGGATGACTCAACCGATCCCGACCATCTCGTCCCGACCGAGGATGAAATCCAGTACCTTTTGAACGAAGCCAGTCGGGTTTTCCCCGGGCAATCCTGGGAAAGAAGCAAAGTTATTTCCGCCTTCACGGGACTTCGTCCATTGGCATTTTCGACCGGGGATAGTGCATCCGCTGTTTCTCGAGAAGACCGAATCCTGGCCGAGGGCCGCCTCGTTACCATCGTGGGCGGCAAACTGACCACCTACCGTTCCATGGCCGAAAAGGCCCTAAAAAAAATAATGATAATTCTGAACAAAAAAGCAGCGCTACCAGCCTCGGACCGACTTCCAGGAACACCCAACGTTCCCATGGACGAATTTCTGGATACACAAAAAAAGCAGGCCGCCGGTAAATATTTCCTGGCGGGTGACCAGTTCGAGTATTTGGCCAACCTCTATGGTCAAAGGGCTTGGAAAGTCTTGAAGCTATTGGAGGAAAATCCCGCCTGGGCTGAACGGCTTCATTCCAATCGCCCCGAAATCTTAGCCCAGGTGGTTTTCGCCGTACGCGAAGAGAAAGCGGTTCATTTGGATGATGTGCTTATGAGACGCCTGGAAATAGGCTACAGCCCCGAAAGATGGGGTGAAGCGGCCCAGAAAGCCGCCCACTGTATGGAAGCTATTTTGGATTGGCCCAAGTCGAGAACGAAGGAAGAAATACAGCGTTACCGTCATAAGCTCTTCCCTTCCCCATCGGACGAAACAACCGGTGTTCAATTGGACCTTGAATAATTCTTCCTAAAATGCTTGTTTGCTCCCGGCCTTCTTGACTTAAGCCCCATGTAAACCCTAGTTTAACTGTCGGTTTCCGCTTTATTGATCTCTCGGAGGAACGTCATGGAAAAAGTTGTCATTATTGGATCTGGGCCCGCAGGTTACACAGCGGCCCTTTACGCCTCCCGGGCCAACTTAACTCCCCTTCTTATCGATGGGCCCCAGCCTGGCGGACAATTGACCACAACAACGCTTGTTGAAAACTTTCCTGGCTTCCCCGAGGGCATCCAAGGCCCCCAGCTTATGGAAAACATGAAGCAACAGGCTGCCCATTTCGGCACCCGTTACAAAACCGGTTTTGTAACCAAAATCGACCTTTCCAAACGGCCCTTTAAGCTCTGGGTGGATGAAAAAGAACTTATAGAGGCAGAGGCCGTAATCGTGGCCACTGGCGCTACCGCCAAATACGGTGGCGTTCCCAGGGAAATAGAGCTGATAGGTCGGGGCGTTTCCGCCTGCGCCACTTGTGATGGTTTTTTCTTCAAAAACCATGATATTGCCGTGGTGGGGGGCGGGGATTCGGCCATGGAAGAGGCCGGTTTTCTCACCAAGTTCGCCAAAAGCGTGACCCTCATCCACCGCCGGGAAGAATTCCGGGCCTCAAAGATAATGTTGGAAAGAGCCAAGGCTAATCCCAAGATTAAATGGATGATGAATACGGTTATTACCGAGCTTCTTGGGGATCAGGAACTGACGGGCATGAAGGTAAAAAACGTCAAAACCAACGCGGAAGAGACCCTTCCCATGACCGGGCTCTTTTTCGCCATAGGCCACACCCCCAACACCGGCATTTTCAAAGACCAGTTGGATATGGATGAGGTGGGTTATTTAAAACTTCCCAAACCGCCTTATACCATGACGAATATTCCAGGGGTTTTCGCGGCAGGCGACGTAGCGGACCATTACTACCGCCAAGCCATCTCGGCGGCGGGCATGGGCTGCATGGCAGCCATTGAAGCGGAACGTTGGTTGTCAACACAGGATAAATAAATCAACGGCCTTTATATTTCCATCACAACCGGCAAAATCATTGGACGGCGGTTGGACTGGGTTGAGAAAAATTTTTGCAGTGACTTACGCATGATTTCTTTCACTGATCCCCAGTCATTCACCTTCTCATGCACTTCCCCTTCCAGGGCCTTTTTCACTATTTCCTTGGCATCTTTCATCAGTTGTTCGGAAAGGCTTTCGGTAAAGCCGCGGGTCACCAGGTCCGGCCCACCAGCAATAGTACCCTCTTGAACATTCACGGTAATCATGGCCACAACCACGCCGTCTTGGGAAAGGTGAAGCCGGTCGCGTAAAACCACATCTCCCACATCGGATAGGCTTTTTCCATCTACCAGGATGGTTCCGCCTTCGGATTCCTTCTCGATTTGAACTTCGGTTTCTTCAAACACGAGTTTTTCGCCGTTTTCGAGTACAAAGGTATTGTCCGGCGATACGCCGACTTCCTCGGCCAATCGTGCATGAAGCACCAGATGGCGGTATTCCCCATGGACGGGCGCGAAATACTTGGGTTTTACCAAGGCCAGCATGATCTTTTGCTCTTCCCGGCAGGCATGGCCCGAAACGTGAATTTCGGAAACGGCCTCATAAAGCACCTCGGCGCCTTTACGGTAGAGCAGGTTGATGATGTTCGAAATGGCCCGCTCGTTTCCGGGGATGGTGCGGGCGGAGAGTAGAACCAAATCATCTGGCTGGAGGGATATCTGCTTATGGTCTCCCATGGCCATGCGGGTGACGCTGGACATGGGCTCACCCTGGCTTCCGGTAGTGACAATGACCACTTCTTTCGGGTCCATACCCTTCAGGTTATCGGGAGCGATCAACAGGTTGGAAGGCACGTGCATAAAGCCCAGGTCCCTCGCCACTTGAGTGTTGCGCACCATGCTTCGGCCCATGATGCAGACCTTGCGGCCCACCTTTTTGGCCGACTCAATGACCTGCTGAACCCGGTGAATGTTGCTGGCGAAACAAGCCACGATGATACGGCGCTTTGCCTTGGGGAAAATTCGGTCAAATTCCTCACCCACCACCTTTTCAGAAAGGGTATAGCCTTCCCTTTCGACGTTGGTGGAATCGGAAAGCAATAACAGCACGCCCTTGGTGCCGTAATCGGCGAATTTATTCAGGTCGATGGGCACACCGTCGATAGGGGTGGGGTCGATTTTGAAATCCCCGGTATGCACCACCACGCCCCGGGGGGTGGTAATGGCCAAGCCGCAGCCATCCACGATGCTGTGGGTGACGCGGATGAATTCGATCAGGAACTCGCCCAAGGCTATGGGTTTCTTGGGGTCCGCCTCGATGAGCTGGGGCTCTTGGGGAAGTTTGAATTCTTCCAGCTTGGCCTTCACAAACCCTAAGGTCAGTTTGGTGCCGTAAATGGGGACGTTTAATTTTTGAAGCAGGTAAGGCACGGCGCCGATATGGTCCTCATGGCCGTGGGTGAGCAAAACCCCCAATAGATAACCGGGCTTTTCGGCCAGAAAATTGAAGTCGGGAATGATGTAATCCACGCCTGGATGCCGGTCATCGGGAAACATGAGCCCCGCGTCGATCATGACCGCATGGTTGCCGTATTCCAGCAGGGCCATGTTTTTGCCTATTTCGCCTAAACCGCCCAGGGGAATGAAGGATAATTTTTCCACTAGAAATTTTCTCCTTAAATCAAAGGGTGCTCAATCGAGATTTTCTAAATAGCAAAAAAATGAGAGAGGACGCGGTAAATGGCCCGAGAGTTCATCGGGCACATGACAAAGGCTGATAGGTTTGGAGAAACTTTGGGCCTCCGTTGAATCGAATGTCCCCTGGGATTAACGATTTCCGAAGTTGTCATCACGGGGAGGACTGTTCGCGCCGCCACCGTTTCCACCATGGCCTTGGCGCCGGCTGTCTTGATCGCCCCAACTTCTGCGACGGCCAGCGTCCCGGCGGGCTCCAAAACCCGCGTCGCCCCGGCTGTTAAAGCCACCGTTATCGCGGAAGCCGCCCTGGTAGCCAGTCTTGTTCGCGTCACGAAATCCCCCGCCGCTGTTGCGGTTGGGGTTGTAGGGCCCGCGGGATTCACCCTGACCGGTCCCGGAACGATGCCCCCCGTTACCGCCGCCCCAGCTGTTCTGGCGAGGCTGGCCGAAAGAATGGTTTCGTTGGTTAGAAAACCCGTTGCTGATTGCCCCTCCCGGGGGACCGCTGGACGGGCCGCCCGGCCCGCGCCGGTTTCCGCCTCCATTGGAGGGGCCGTTAGATTTGCGTTCTTCCATGGGCCGGGCCTCGTTGACAACGATCTTGCGATCGCCTATCGCGAACCCATTCATTTTTTCTTTGGCCCCGTCGGCCTCGGCGTCCGTGCTCATCTCAATGAACCCGAACCCCTTGGAACGGCCAGTTAATTTATCCGTGATAATTTTCGCGCTTGCCACTGTCCCACAGGCGGCAAACATTTCCGCCAGTTGCGGCTCGGTGGTTTGGAACGGCAGGCTTCCTACATATAGACGTTTTCCCATAAGCTTCCCTTTCTTCTATTAGGCCTAAGCGACAGCCTTAACTCCCAAAAAACCCTTGGACAAACCATCACTTAAAAACTTCTTTTGGAACTCATCCATCTCCGCCATTTTCGCATAGGTCTTCTGGAGGATATATTCGGTGTCCATCCCGACCTGGTCGCCATAGGGTTTCAACCGGCGAATTTCTGAAATAGCCAGGCGGGCAAATATTCCCCACCACCATTTCAAAAACATGGTCTTGAACGGCCCCGCGTGATCCATCAACGTCTGGACCCCCAAACGGGTTCCGGCGATGTGGCGGGACTCATCCTTAAGCATCAGCTTGATCATTTCCTTGCCGGTTGGATCAATGGCTTCCAGCTCGAGGGAGCGTTGAAAAATAGCCCCCGCCATGGTTTCGGTGAAATAGGTAGCTAAGATCCAGCGTTCCACCGCAAAGGGCCCGTTGGTGGAAAGGGCCACGAGCAAGTCGAATGCCTTTTGCTTGGCCGGTGGAGAATTAAGCTTGTGGAGGTACTTGCGGAACACGAAAAGGTGCTTGGACTCGTCGTAGCATTGGGTCGAGTAATAAGTCACCATGTCGTTAAGCTTGTACAGGTGGGCGGCTTTATTCATGAGACGTTGGATGATCTCTAATCCCTGCCATTCCCCCTCGTAAAAATAATGGAGGATGTTGATCCAGCCTTCCTTGATGTTGCCAAGTTCAATGGGGTGATTCCAGTCAATGGCGGTTTCAGGGTTCCAATCGGCCGCGAAAGCCATTCGAGAGAGCCCATCCCAGGTTTTGGCGTTAGGTTTTTGGAGGACATCCGACTGGGATTCGGCGTTTTTCCCGTCCAGTACGGCTGGTGTCTCGGTCATCATCTTTCCCTTTCTTAAAGTGGCATCCATGATGCCTTTATTTACGCTGTAACAAATTCGTCACATTACCTCAACGGCATCAGACGCAGCTAAAATATGGACGTTGGAAGCCTATTCGGGCAAATCTCGAATTCCTTTGGATTGGTAATCAGCCTGGATCACTTCCGGGTCGAACCTGGAATATTCCATAGTCAAGAAAACTAAAGGGGTTTTCAAAGGTATTGAACTCGCCTGAAAAATTCGTTTAAAGTCGGAATGGTCGAAACCAACCCCAGGGTCGCAAACAAGACCCCCAACCGTCGAATCATGCCAAAACCCTTAAATTAGATAGTGAAAAAAGTCCAACTGTATGAATTGCCAATTTTTTCACTTAAAACGCTCTGATTCTATGAAATTCACTTTGCCCCCTTGTTCTCAAACCAAAAGGGCCACACAACATCCCTATTTTTAAAGCTGACTATACATTTTCAAAAAGGGTTTGCAGGAATCTAGTCCATTCACTGAATCATTGACGGGGCGGTGTAATTGCAAAACTCGTTCAAGAAGGCTTGAAACAATATCCCGCTTTTAGGCTTTTCTTTCAACCTTTTCTTGCGGCTTTACTAGCTTTTTTAAGGGTTTCTGGGATTGGAGGAGGCCGGAGAGCCAAAATTTAACAATTCTTTTTCATTTTCAGGGTCTTTCGGAAGGACGGCTTCTTGCCCCCGGGCGAACCGGTTGTACCTTTGAACTGCGTTAAATTTGGATGATTCCGCCCCCTTCAGGAACAAATTTCCAACTATCCCAACAACCGTACTGGAGACAAATGCCCAGGCATAACCGGTTTTATCCTTCGAACTTCCAGATGTGAAATAACCCATCCCGCTTCCCAGGCATCCCAAACCACCCACTAATTCCAATAGGCTCCCCGTTGTCCCTGAACTTTCTGCATCCTTGAATAAGCGCTTAGCCTCATAATCATTCGCCGCTTCAAACAAAGGGGCGAAATCCTGGTCACTTTCGAGTCTCTTTCCAGAACATTGGTATTCAAATCCACCCAGTGTTGAAAAATGGGTGTGGATAGGTATCAAACCCTTGGAAAATTTAGCGGTCGAGAGGTCGTCCGATTCATTCCAGTAAGACCGGTTATAGCTCTCCACGGCGTTGAAAAGGGCCGTTCCGGCCTGATCCATGAAGAAGGAACCGGCTAATTTGAGCCCCAGCCCTCCTAAAAGGAACCCAAACCCGGTGGTTTGCCAATCCCCGGACCCGGCAATCTCGAAACTAGCTCCTACCGCCCCCAAACCCAATCCAAGTCCATCGCACCAAAAGCCTGTATCGGCGGAGGATTGGGATGTTCTTAACAGACTTGAAATTTCAACATTTTGTAATGTGTCCAACCTGTTTGTTAGCTCGGCCCCATCTAAAGCTTCATTTGTCTGGGAATACAGCTGAATATTTTGAATTCCAATAATGGAGAACCGCTGAACATCAATCGGGGCAGAGACCGCTTGGGAGGACGAGGAAATCAATGAAGGCGTAACATCTCCATATGCCTTCGGAATTCCACAGGAAATCACCAGAACTAATAGAGTTCCAAAGCCCATCGAACGAAACACGAAAGAACCCCTTTAGATGGAAGGATGATGAAAAGGCGAAGGGATTATAGCGAAAAAAGGGGGATAGGAGTTTGGGCGCTTAGCGCACAACGACGATTTTAAGGGCCTGGCGCTTGGCAACCCCGCCCTGGCCGTTGATCAGTTCTACCATGGCAAAATACATCCCGCTGGCCTGACTCGAGAAATCCGCCTGCATCTCATTATTGACCCCATCCGGCACCACCGGAACATTCCTTATCAACTCACCTGCGATATCGTAGATTTTGATTCTAAGGGTATAGGCGTCGTTAGAATCCACCCTCAGGGCCGTTTGGTAGCCTGAACGGCCATTCAGGACATTCGGCTTGGCGTAAACCACGTCGTTGGGATGGGTTTGTCCCGTCGTTTCCACTAGCAGGCCCCTTGTCACTACCTGGTCCCCGCCCGTCCCGTCCTCGTAATGGATTTCCACGTTGTAGTGACCGTTCGTCACGATGGATCCCTGGTCATCCTTGCCGTCCCAGGAAAGAGACTGGCCATTCCCAAGGTTGATCGTCACGTAATTCGCGTTACCCGGCACCGGCGTCGTATCCGATGTGGGCTGGAGCACGGCAGTGGAAAGATTGACGTTATCGATCGAGAAGGTTCCCGCGTCATCTACATAACTCGTCAGATGGCGTATGATTTCTCCCGCCTCGTTAAAGATATTCACCTGAACCTTGGCAAGATGACGGTTCACGGTCACTACTTGGGAAACCGTATTTGTTATCCCAAAAGGATCCGTGTTGTCCACCTTCACGTAATAGGAACCATTTTGAACCGGGGTCCCCGACTGGTTCATCCCATTCCACGACTCTAATTCCTGACCGTTCACTTCAATGTATACCACCCCATTCAGGGTAGTAATGGTTGGGGACGCGAGAATGCTGAAATTCGTGATCTCTTGTGAGAGTTCCATCGCCGGGTAGGACGTGATCAATTCTCCCGCCTCGTTGTACACCCCGATATGAACCGTGTAACTCGTGGCCATGGTCATGCTTACCGAGGCGCGTTTGGGACTGCTCAAACCCGTGTAGGTTAACTGGGCCGTGTTGGTGATCACCGTTCCCTGGGGAACGAAAGTAGCCAGTTGAGCCTGGAAGGTCAGGGTCACGGGTGTTGCCGGCATGACGACCAGCGTCCAGGTCAACGTGTTGTTGAGGAAAGAGGGATTATTGACGCTTGCCGGTACTGGGCCAAAGCCCTCGAAAGTTAGGTAATTCGGCAAGGCGTCGGTCACCACGACTGAATTGGCCTGGCCAAAAGCCGGGGAAACAACCAATGTGTAAGTCACAATATCATTGGAATGGCCTACCGATTCCGACTCCAACTTGGCGATTTCCACATCCGGCGTGGGAGTAAAGGTTGCGGTCGGGGTCTGGGTGGGCGTCGGGCTGTTCGTGACTGTAGGGGTGTTCGTGAAGGTCGGCGTCCAAGTGACGGTGGGGGTATTGGTTTGGGTGTAAGAGGGCGTAAAAGTATTAGTAAAAGTGGGTGTGTTGGTAAATGTGCGGGTATTCGTAATCGTATTCGTCACAGTTGGAGTGAAGGTAAAAGTTGGGGTGGACGGGCTGGTGGGAGTATGGGTGAGGGTTACCGTCGGCGTAACAGTGGCCGTGAAGGTGTTCGTTGGGGTGAAACTCGGTGTGCGAGTATTGGTGATCGTATAGGTATTTGTCGGAGTAAAGGTGACGGTCACAGTGAAGGTATTCGTTGGGCTGATGGTAGGAGTGATGGTGAAAGTGCTCGTGGGGCTGATGGTTGGCGTGTGGGTATTGGTAATCGTGGGTGTATTTGTTGGGGTATAAGTCAGGGTGATCGTGAAGGTATTGGTGGGGCTCACCGTCGGAGTGCGGGTATTTGTAATTGTGGGGGTGTTCGTCGGAGTAAAGGTGACTGTAACCGTAAAGGTATTTGTTGGGCTGATTGTTGGAGTAATCGTGTTTGTATAAGTGGGACTAATGGTCGGTGTATGGGTATTGGTGATTGTGGGCGTATTAGTGGGTGTGTACGTCGGCGTGATTGTGAATGTATTGGTAGGGCTCACTGTCGGAGTACGGGTATTGGTAATTGTGGGAGTGTTTGTCGGGGTAAAGGTAACGGTAACCGTAAAGGTATTCGTGGGGCTGATGGTGGGTGTGATGGTGTTTGTATAGGTAGGACTGATAGTCGGAGTGTGGGTGTTGGTGACCGTTGGTGTGTTTGTTGGTGTAAATGTCGGCGTACGAGTAAAGGTATTCGTGGGACTGACAGTCGGCGTGTAGGTATTAGTGACCGTTGGTGTGTTGGTTGGTGTAAATGTCACCGTATGAGTGAAGGTATTCGTGGGACTGACGGTCGGCGTATAGGTATTAGTGACCGTAGGTGTGTTCGTCGGGGTAAATGTGACGGTAACCGTAAAGGTATTCGTGGGGCTTATTGTGGGAGTAATGGTGTTTGTATAAGTAGGACTAATGGTCGGTGTATGGGTATTAGTTTTCGTGGGTGTATTCGTCGGGGTATAGGTTGGTGTGGGCGTGAAGGTGAATGTAGGAGTTATCGTGGGGGTGTAGGTATTGGTAATCGTGGGAGTGCGCGTCGGGGTATAGGTTGGAGTAGGTGTGAAGGTGTTTGTAGGCGTGATCGTAGGAGTGTAAGTATTCGTCCAAGTGGGTGTGGGCGTTGGTGTCCAGGTGGGAGTCCTTGTGGGGGTCCATGTGGGAGTGTGAGTTGGCGTCCAAGTCGGCGTACGAGTCGGCGTAAAGGTCGGAGTTGGCGTCGGGTTCGTGCACACCCCATCCCATTCAAAAGACTTAAACACATCGTTGGGACATCCATAATCGCTTATCCCCATGAGCCCGCTGTTATAGGTAGAATCTGTAAATGTAACACTAAAGCTATAAGTCCCCTTTGCAGCGCCAACCGAAACTATGAAATTGCTTCCATTAACAATAAGTTGTAACCATGTACAACCACCACATAAGGCGCTATTAGAGGGCAGCGTTTTCGCTTGGGTTGAAATAATATTTCTAGTCGATGTGCCAGCAGGCCCATAAACATTAAATGTGAGAGTACTATCACTGTTGGCGCAATTGTCACCGTTAAATTGAATTTCGTAACCCGTGCCAGTATTTTGATTCACGTCCCACATCACACCTCCCTGATTTGTGTTATTGGAAGGACTTTGGGTACCCCCAAGACTGTTTTGACAATACTGAACCGTCATGGTGCCGGGACCGCTGGCCACCTGGGTGGTTAATAATTGGTTGTTGACTTGCAAACAATTGGTATAAACCCCGCCAACGAAAGCAACACCCGTCCCATTGGTTTGGCCCCAAGTCCCTTGGTCTGGAGGCGCCTGACCAACAATCCAGCCAGGAGGAGGTCCGTTATAGGTGCCACTGGTCAAATTGTCGGTTACTGAGCAGGCGGTTACAGGGTTGCAGATATATTGGGCGATAAGTGCCTGCTGCCAGTAAGTACTTTTCGCCGGATTGGCAGTAAGATTCATTCCCCATTCGAAACTCTGTCCATTGTTATTGAATGCGCTTATAGGCGGTCGGTAGTCTCTTACAATTTCATTCTTATTGGCATTTGACCCGTTCTGGCAATTCAAAGCACCTGGCGCTCCGCTCCAGATGGTCGGAGATCCCCACCAGGGACCAAAAGTTCCGGCGTTACCCGGGCCAGATCCGTATTGTTCGATCTGGTCCATAAATTGATCCGGAGTCCCAGTGCATTGATCCGCTCCACCTAAAGCTGAAAAGCGGGTTTGAGCGCTAGCGCAACTCAAACCTAAGCAACCCCAGTTCATATCCGTGTCATAAGGTGGAATACCGTAGGCAATCATGCCGTTCTCTTCGTAATGCCACGCGTTTTCCCCATCCGCAATCGCCACCACGTTATTCGTAGTCTCGGCTGGGTTTTTATAAAGAACCATCAAGCCCACGCCTTTACAGGTATCACTATTGGCACCAAGATTGACCGAATAGGTCGTCTGACCCGTTCCAGTAATTACAGCCGGACTAACCGGATAACGAATGCTGTACCAGGTCTGTGTCCATCCTGCATAGGTAACCGCCCCGCCGGAAATTCCCGTACCAGTTAAAAAACCTCCAAACACAACTGGAACCGTTTTTGGAACAACTTGAGCAAAAGTATTGTATTCAGCGTAAAGGTATGCGGTAACTGGGATTGCGCCTGGCGGCAAGGTTACCGTCATGGGTTGAAGACAATTGGTGCTTACCATGGTGTAATCCAACCCAGTTCCTTGGGCCAACAATTGTTGGTTTTCAGAATAAGCGCTTGGCTGCCCAATTGAGCAATTCGTAAATGAAACGCCGTTGACTACGCTGGTCGGCATTGGTGCCGGTGTATTTGTGATAGTGGGAGTCGCGGTTGGTGGACCAGGAGTCCAAGTGGGTCCGCAAGGTTGTTCTTGGAAACCAGTCGAATGTGTCGCGCCACCCGAGTCAACTGTGATTGGTCCAAGAGTCACTGATTGTCCCCGGGCATCCGTTACGTCGAAATAAAAAGGACCCGTGGTCCCGTTAAGATTACCGTTGGACGTTCCCCAGTATTCGTTACCGCCCACACCCTCGGCCCCCATGATTAGTGGCGTGTAGGTCCCATTGACAGAGGTACTGAAAGAAACACTGGTGATCGGAAACAACATATCTAAAAATTGAATCACGTCAAAGTTGGGGTTAGCTACCGATTTAAACTGATACTCAATATTTCCCGTCGGATCATTGGTCATCATGCTTAAGGGGCAAGGCACGAAATTCCACTGGATGTTGGCGATACCCGGCATGGCACCGCCAGTCATAGTGCTCCAAGCCTGGGGTGAAAGATCGATCTGGTGGTTAGTGGAACAGCTCGGGCAGCTATCCACGATCATGACCGTTACGGAATGCCCACCAGCAGATGTATCGGTTACGTTAGCGCAGGCTCCGCAGGCTATCCCATTTTGATAATCGTTCACCGGGCTTGAGGCAATGGCCGCATAATTATTCGGGTCGTAAGAACCTCCGGGAAATCCACAATTTCCAGCTCCAGGAGAAAGAGGTCCATAGGTTGTGGCAATGGTAGAAAAGGTCGTGGGCGGGTCAGTAGTACAAAACTGGGTACTGTTATAAATTATTGCTTGTGAAAAAGCATTGTTAGAAAATAAAAAACAAAACAGGGTTAAAGGAGTTGCGCGAAGTATTCGTGCGAAGCCTCGGTCAAGACCTTTAAGTTGTACCCTGAATTCGGCGATCATTTTCCACCATTAATCAGGTGAAATTGGCAACTGTTTCAGCCCTAAGGCTTTGTTGTCAACTCTCCCCTGTTAAGTTTTGAATAACTTTAACAACCAAAAACGATTTTCGTTATTGGCTCAAGCCTTCCGTTATATCAATCGGCCTTTAGCCGCTTCATCTTTTGGTTTAGGTTGGTAGGGTCGATGGAGTCGGAACGGAAGTTTGGGAACCCTCTTCAAAAAAGGTTCCCTTTCTTGATTAAATTTTACACCTATTACTAACTAATTTCTCAAACCCTTTTCTTGTTTAACGTTTATATTTTTGTATCATTTCACCATCATTTTGGGCCGCAAAATCATATTTTTCCCTTCATTTCAGCCATTTTAACGCTTTCATAAGATACCACGACTCATTAGGAGTTATGTTATCATTTTTTATTTATTAATTTCTGTCAGGAAAGACTTATGAAATTCCAAGTAATTCCGCTTTCCCCAATTTTGCCAATCCATATTCTCATTCATGCCAAAACGGTAGATCCTTTCCTGGCCTTTTCGTGACCCAAATTAGAATCGTCACATCGACCAAATCTTTTTCACAAAAAAATACTGCGTCTACCCATCAAAGATTTTTCCATTTGAGCAATACTTGGAGACTTGTGTTTCTGGCTTGTCTCCTATTACTGGTTCTACTCTCGGCAAAAAAAATCGAGTCCTATGACTTGGGCTTTCACTTAAAAGCCGGTTCCTGGATTATCCATCACCATTCCTTTCCATCAAAAGACACCTTCACCTACACCCAAAACAATCAGGATTACTTGGATAGCCATGGTCTGTTTCAAATACTAGTTTGTATTCTCCAGTCAACCCTGGGCTATTCCAGCTTAACCCTTATGACCATTGCGGTTCTTCTGCTCGTTTTTCTGGTCTTTGTCTTTCGCATGCGTTTGGCCGGAGCCTCGTCCGCATGGATTTGTCTGATCCTATTAGCGGCCATAGTGGCTTCAGAAAGACGATTTATTGTTCGTCCTGAAATTTTTTCATGGTTCTTCCTCGGGCTCACACTTCTCATCCTCGAATTTCGGGGAAAAAACCGTAATTACCTTTTATTCCTTCCCTTGATCCAACTCTTGTGGGTCAACACAGAAGGACTGTTTATTTTGGGATGGGTGGCCATGCTATCCCATGGATGCGGCGGGTATTTCCAACGTCACAAGCTGGACAAACCGCTTCTTCGCGCCATGGCCCTCTCGTTGGCAGCGGATTTCCTAAATCCATATTTCTTTAACGGCGTGGTGTTTCCCTTTGTCCTCTGGACCCGACTTCAGAATTCCGACTTGCACAAACAAACCATCAGCGAGTTTGCTTCTGTTTTTAAATCCCTGGCGTTCTTGGGCTCCCATTACGATACCAGTATTCACCTTTTCATTTTCCTTTTCTTGGCCCTCGCAATTTTCTTGCTCTCGGCCTTCACTTGGGGAAAAAGAAAATTTCACGAAATCGTCCTCTCGGGTATCTTCGGATTCCTGGCTTTTACTGCCGTCCGAAATATTCCCCTTTTTATCTTGGTGTCGGCTCCCTATCTGCCGGTAATGCTTCGGGATTGGCTTCAGGGTCGGGAGGAATCGGTTTTCCAGTGGAAAAGCGTTCCCATCGCCCTGCTGATTCTGATCCTTTTGCTAAGCGCTCGGGTGGGTACAAATGCGTTCTATATATCTGACCGGCGAGTGGACCGTTTTGGGCTGGGGCTGGGAGAAATGTGTTTGCCGCTTGAGGCCGCCCATTTCATCCGGGAAAATCATTTGGATGGCAGGATCCTCAACAGCCTGGATTGCGGAGGTTGGATGGATTGGCAGGGGATTCAACCCACCTTCATTGACGGAAGATTGGAAGTCACATCTGATGATTTCTACCTGGACTACACCAATAGCTACAAACCCGGCGGGCTTGACCCTTTATTGGCTCGCTATAAACCTGAGTTGGTACTATTGGACTACAATGCCTGCGCTCCATGGGTGGATCAACTTCGAAATTCTCAGGACTGGCGGCTAATCTACTTGGATACCTGCTCAGCCCTTTATGCTTTTCAAAATTACGCTCCCCAACTTCCACCTGTCACACTTTCCAACCTGCCCAATGCCATGGGAATACCCATTGTTGCCGGAGATGATATGGTCGCAGCTGTTAATCAGGTCGACTCGAATCGGGTGAAAACATGGTTGAGCGGGTTTTACAAACCCCAGATCTATCCGCTCGGTCTCTCCGGCCTTGGGCTTTTCACTATGAAATACGGCCAATACTGGGTGGCTCAATCGCTTTTTCTCAAATCCCTAGAGGAATCCGGGGGAGGTTACGAGGAATTCTATTACAACCTGGCCATCGCGAGTCTCCATCTCGGGGATTTTTCCCTGGGTAGGCTTTGCCTTCAGGATACCCTTCAACTGAATCCGTATAACCAGGAAGCTCGCGAAATGTTCAAGCACTTTTCACATTGATTTAAACTCAAAACTTAAATAACTGCGGGTCATGTTTGAATTGGGGTTTTGTTGTGACTGATCTCATTATTTTCTGGGTGAGTCAACGACATAAAAAACCTTAGCGAACAACCACAATCTTGAGGGCCTGGTGCTTGGCCACTCCGCCTTCCCCATTGATCAATTCCACCACCGCAAAATACATCCCGCTGGCTAGGCTCGAAAAGTCGGCCTGGACCTGGTTGACGTTACCGTTGGGTTTGACCGGAACCTGTTTCAGCAACTCTCCCGCCACGTCATAGATCTGGATTCTGAGCGTGTAAACCTCATTCGAATCTACCGCCAAAATCGTCTGGTAGCCTGTTCGCCAGTTCATCAGGTTCGGTTTCGCATAAACCACATCGTTGGGGTGAGTTCGCCCGGTTGTTTCCACCAGTAGGCCCCTCGTCACCACCTGGTCCCCGCCCGTGCCATCTTCGTAATGAATTTCTACGTTGTAATGACCGTTCGTCACGATCTGCCCCGAGTCATCCGTCCCATTCCAGGTGAGGAATTGGCCGTTCCCCAGATTGATGTTCACCGTGTTCGTGTTGCCCGGTACAGGCGTCGGATCTGATGTTGGTTCAAGAACCGAGCTGGAAAGGTTAACATTGTTGATCGAGAAATTGCCCGCGTCATCCACGTAGCCGGCTAGGTGGCGGATGATCTCTCCCGCCTCGTTGAAGATATTCACCTGCACCTTCGCCAGATTGCGATTCACCGTCACGAGTTGGGATACGGTATTCGTCACGCCGAATGGGTCCGTATTATCAACCTTTACGTAATAGGACCCGTTCAGTACCGGGTCCCCGTTCTGGTTCGTTCCGTCCCAGGTCGCGATCTGTTGCCCGTGAACTTCCACATAAACCGTTCCGTGAAGCGTGGTGATGACCGGCTGTTGGAGAAGGTCAAAACTCGTTATTTCCTGGGAAAGTTCCTGGACCGATATCTGTTTGATCAGTTCCCCCGCCTCGTTATACACCCCAATGTGCACCGTGTAGGTGGTCGCCATGGTCATGCCCACCGAGGCCCGTTTCGGCGCGCTCAGGCCCGCGTAAGTCAGTTGGGCCGTGTTGGTGATCACCGTCCCCTGGGGGACATATGCGGCCAACTGGGCCTGGAAGGTTAGGGTCACGGGCGTGGCCGGCATGACCGTCAAGGTCCAGGTCAGAGTGTTGTTGACGTTGATAGGGACATTCACCCCCGCTGGAACCGGGCCAAATCCTTCGAATGTCAGGTAATTCGGCAAGACATCCGTCACCACCAATGAATTGGCCTGGCCGAAGGCCGGCGAAAGAACCAATGTGTAGGTCACGATATCATTCGAGTGTCCCACTGTTTCCGAAACATTCTTGGAAATCTCCACATCCGGAGTCGGGGTGTAGGTGGCGGTGGGAGTCACAGTGGCGGTGGGACTGAAAGTGTAAGTCGGGCTAAAGGTGGAAGTCGGCGTCCAGGTCGCGGTCGCCGAGTTGGTGGTCGTGAACGTGGGTGTGAAGGTACTGGTAATGGTTGGGGTTCGAGTGGGCGTGTAGGTGGTGGTAATGGTAAATGTGTTGGTGGACGTCATCGTCCGGGTGGGCGTAAACGTAAATGTCGGAGTGAAAGTGACAGTGGAGGTATTGGTGGGAGTGCGCGTGTTTGTGATCGTGTTTGTCACAGTGGAGGTGAAAGTAAAGGTTTGCGTATTAGCGTTGGTGGGAGTCTGAGTGGGCGTCACCGTCCGCGTGTTTGTATCCGTATAGGTCAAAGTGGGTGTGAAACTCAAGGTTGGAGTGAAACTGAGCGTGGGGGTATTCGTAACCGTATAGGTATTGGAAGGCGTAAAGGTAACGGTCACGGTAAAGGTATTGGTTGGACTGATGGTGGGCGTAATGGTAAAGGTGCTAGTGGGGCTAATGGTAGGAGTATGCGTATTAGTGATGGTGGGAGTATTCGTGGGTGTGTAGGTGAGCGTGATAGTGAATGTATTCGTCGGGCTGACGGTCAGAGTGTGGGTATTTGTAACGGTAGGCGTATCGGTAATGGTGTAGGTAAAGATAGGGGTTTGAGTAGGAGTGGGTGAAGATGTTTTGGTGGGCGTCACTGTCGGAGTTTGAGTGTTCGTAACCGTGGGCGTGTTGGTCGGAGTGAAGGTAACGGTCACCGTAAAGGTATAGGTAGGACTGACGGTAGGAGTCACGGTGAATGTATGGGTGGGGGTCACCGTGGGGGTATAGGTATTAGTAACGGTTGGGGTATTGGTCGCTGTGAACGTATTGGTAGGCGTGACCGTGGGGGTGTGGGTGTTGGTAACGGTCGGTGTATTTGTGGGCGTGTAAGTAACGGTAACTGTAAAGGTATTCGTGGGGCTGATGGTGGGGGTAACTGTGAAAGTATGTGTGGGGGTCACCGTCGGGGTATAGGTATTGGTTATCGTCGGAGTGTTAGAAGGAGTAACTGTGAGAGTCGGGGTAAAGGTATTTGTGGGGGTCACCGTGGGAGTGCGGGTGTTGGTAATGGTCGGTGTGTTTGTGGGCGTGTAAGTAACGGTAACAGTAAAGGTAAAGGTTGGGCTGATGGTAGGGGTGATGGTGAAAGTGTGGGTGGGGGTGTAAGTGTTGGTAACGGTAGGTGTATTGGTCGGCGTAACGGTAGGGGTCGGAGTAAAAGTGTTCGTGGGAGACACGGTAGGGGTATAAGTCCAGGTGATAGTTGGGGTATTGGTCGGGGTAAAGGTGGGTGTACGGGTAGGAGTAATGGTGGGTGTCCAGGTGGGAGTTACAGTCGGCGTCCAGGTCGGGGAAACGGTTGGTGTCCAGGTATTCGTGACAGTAGGTGTCCAGGTGGGCGTCACGGTAGGGGTCCAAGTATTTGTCCGAGTGGGAGTCCAAGTAGGCGTCACCGTTGGAGTCCACGTAGGAGTGATGGTAGGCGTCCAAGTATTCGTTACGGTAGGCGTCCAGGTGGGCGTCACCGTTGGTGTCCATGTAGGGGTACGGGTTTGGGTCCAAGTAGGTGTAACCGTTGGGGTCCAAGTTGGAGTGATAGTTGGGGTCCAAGTATTAGTTACAGTCGGCGTCCATGTAGGCGTGATCGTCGGGGTCCAAGTGGGGGTGACGGTAGGAGTCCATGTGGGCGTCCAGGTGGGTGTCCGCGTGGGGGTCCAGGTGGGAGTCCGAGTGGGTGTGATGGTTGGTGTATAAGTGGGTGTTGGGGTAGGAGTGTCGGTTGGTGTGTAGGTAGGCGTCGGAATCGTACAATGGCCCGTAAACTGGAAGGATTGGAACGTGGCTTTTTGCTGGTTGTATTGATAAAGGCCCATGTACCCACCCGCACAGCCCGCCCCGGTATAGGTAGCCGTCACAGGCGCCGCGGTTAAACCCGCCTGGGTGGTAGCCAGCTTGACGCTGTACTGGCAGGAAGCATTTATGTCCACCTCCACCCATAACGGGCATGGGTTGACCGCCCCATTTGGGAGAGTCGTGGTGGTCTGAAGCGTACCAACCCCGTTGGTGTAGGAGTACCAATAAAGGGTACCCGGATTGCCGGCGCCATTATTAAAAAACTTAATGAGATAGCCGTTTCCCGTTGCCGGGTTATACCCCAAGGCTATGCCTCCAAAAGTGGATCCATCGACGGGCTGGCACATGGAAACCTGAAGGGTTCCTGGTCCGCTTTGAACCTTATTATTGAGCAGAAAATTATCGTTAGGTGATATACCGGAACCATTCTGGTAGTAGATGGACCCGCCGCTTTCCACCCAATTGCCTTCACCATAAGGGTTTTGACCCGACTGCCATCCCGACGGCGGAGAGTTCAGGGTCCCGTTAAAAACAGTTGTCACGGAGCATTGGAGTGTCGGATTGCATTGGTACTGGGACACCAGAGCCTGCTGCCAGAAAGAAGATTTGGCCTGTTGGTTGTTGATTCCCATTCCCCATTCAAGGGATGTAGCGCCTCCAAGAAAGTTCGCTCCCAAATTATAGGTTCTGACGCGATCGCCACCGATGGAGTTATTCCCCGCGCAATTTAAAACTCCCGGAGGACCGCTCCATAAGGTCGGAGAGCCGTTCTGGCCCAAGCCCGAATTGGTCGTCACGCCCCCCGAACCATATTGTTCAATTTGATCCGTGTCTCCATTAGCAAGGGACCAGCATTGTTCTGCGCCACCTATAGCTGAAAATTTTGTGTTGCTCGAGGAACAGCTTAAACCCAAGCAGTCCCAGTTTAGTTGAGCGTCAGGGGGATCGGCTCCGTTTCCGGGAATGATGTAATTATTTTCTTCAATGTGCCACGCGTTGTTTCCATCCGCGATCGCTACAGCGTTTACGCTGCTTTGCGCTGGGTCGGTATAAAGCACCATCAACGATTGGCCCTTGCAAGCACCCGTCTCGGAAGTAGAGATGGTATAGGTGTTAGTCCCACCGCCGCCCGTTATCCATGACGGATCTATGCTGTAGCGCATGTCGTAATAAATATTTTGGAAAACCGTCCAGGTCATAGGTGCGCCGGCCTGCACCCCAGCTGGAGAGGTGTGGCCGGAAAAATTAATCGTGCTGTTATTCGGTGTTCCGGAACTTCCGCTGATGTCGTACTCCACATAAGCATAGGCCGTCACGGGGGTCGCCCCCGGGGGCAATGTGACTGTTAACGGGGTACCACATGGACCGCCCGCAACCGTGTAATCCAATCCCACTCCGGTCGCTACCAACTTTTGGGTCTGGGAATATCCGGGAGAGGGGTTGCCTGAGGGACAGGTCGTGTAAGTAACTTGGGAAAAAGCCAAGTTAGGTATAAATAGCCCAACAATAAAAAGGAGTAGTAACAGAAATGCAGAACCTTGGTAAAAAGTGCCAAAGTATAAAATGGGTAAATTTGTTTTAGTCTTTTTGTTAATTTTGTTCATCCCCGTTTACCGTTACAAAAGCACTAAACCTAAAACGATTTTCGTTTGGCATAGGCATTGTCATTACGTTAAAACTACAGTCTCTTTCTAATTTCATTTTAACACTCAACCCAATATAAAAAGCACTATTTCCATGAATTTTATGGTTGAAAAGCACTAAAAATCAGGTCGTTTAACATGGGTTTATCGTAGGTTTTTGCATATTATGATGCGAAGACTCAATAAAATGTTTTGGAATCCCCCGTGAAATTTCTGCAATGGATGCTTTGTTTACCCATTTTGTTACCAGGCCTTGTCTATGCCGATTTCGGATGCCATTTCATAATGACCTCCCGCATGGCGAATAACCTGAATGGGTCTGACCAAAAAATTTCTTTTCGTTTCACTTGCCACCAAGATATGAGTTTGATTGGGATTTCTTTTTTCTGTGAAGAAGTAAAAAATCCTCCCGGTTACAAGATCAGCCTTCAAGAAGATAAGAATGGGATACCCTCCTCCGTTCCATTGGAATCATCCAGCATTACCCCCAGGGGAGGTTGCTGGAACTCCGCATTCATCAACAATCTTTCAATTTTTTCCGGTAAGGTTTATCACGTCGTTGTAGAGCATGATGCGTTCCGGGGAGGTCAACACCCGGTTGGGATTATTGACGCCGGCCATTACGCTTCCGTCGCCTACGGAGATCATCTGAATGCTTTTGAACCAAGAGATGAAACACCTGATTCCCATCTCAACGTTCTCGCATTTGAAGATGGGAAATGGCAGGTTCTCAATCGCCAACCACTCTTCGCCATTCACGGGTCTGGATCCAAATTTCAGGGCACACCCTACGACAGCTTCGGGGAGCTTCCTATACATGGAAACGGAACCCCGGGGAATCCATCGGATGACGTTATCCAGGGCGAGGTCTTGCATCCCCATAGTGGCTTGCCCGCAACTGGATTTGCTATCCATGTGCGCAAACACGGCCATCCCAACGCCCCCCTCAAGTACCGCGTCTATACCAACAACTTTCTTCAACATCTAACCGTTTTCGCCTTTTCCGGTCTTGCTCTCCTGCCGGGGCAGGCAACCGAAAACTACCAGTGGGTGACCATGGGCATTAAAAAAGAGGATCATGCCCAGCCTTTTCCGCCTGAATGCCGTTACGTGGTTTTCCAGACCGATTCGGGACGTCCGATCCCCCAAGCGCCCGGTTGCGAAGATTGCTACCTAATCTCGGAAGTTGGAAATTCGGGCGGGCTCGCAGACGCCGCTGACTTGACTTTTGACGGTGGTGCTCATGTTTCCCGTGAATCTATATCCCTGGACGGCGGATCCACTTGGGAGGATCATTTTGAAAGGGATGCTAACGTTGTGATCCTGGGTCCGCTTGGCACGCCTCTGGCCCCTCAGGCAATTAATGCCATTGCCACTCCCGTACCATGGTTTCAGGACTTCAATCCATGACCCCCCGCCGAAACAGTCCTTCCGGTCCCCAACACTTCTGGCTCTTTTTGTTTTTCTTTTTTACCTTTTTCCTGTTTACCCCTCTGTTCGCCGAGCAGAGGATGGACAGCGAGGATCAGCTTACCGTGGACCGGTTCACGGCCCGGGAGCGCCTTAAAAGCGGATACATCACGGATGGCTACAAAGCGGAACTGGACGCTTTAAAGGTGCAGGAATACCGAGACGGGCCTATACACCCCGCCTTGGTGCCCATCCTCACCGATCTGGCCACTTTTAACCGGTATCTGGCCCGATATGCGGACGCTGAATCCTCCTTGAAATGGGCATTGGCAATCCGGGAAAAAGCCTTTGGACTGAATGATCTCCTGGTTGCCCAATCCCAATACCAATTGTCTTCCCTCTATTTGGATTGGGGTCACTGGGAAGACGCTGAATTTTACGCTAAACACGCGGTTGCCATATTGGAGCAAAACCTCTCACACGGTTCGATGTTGGATGCGTGGCTTCCGGATTTCAGAAGATTTATCAGATCTTTGAATTCGAAAAAGGGCCCAAAAGAATCAAGCACAGAAGAAACAAAATCCCTTCCCCTCTGGCAGGCTTACCGCTTGATGGGGCAAATAGAATTGAGGCTCCAAAAGAACAAAGAGGCCCTAATCTTTTTTAGGAAAAGCCTAGAAACCGAGAGGAAAGACCCCGATATCACGCCCGCCGAACATATTTCGACTCTGGATTTAATGGCGGAAAACGATGTATTACTCCAACAACCTGCCGAAGCCCAAGCCTGCCTGGAGGAAGCCCTGCAGACGACGAAAGGGAATTTTAAGGAACGAAGCACCGAGGTCGCTGACAATTCGGAGCGATTGGGACTTTTTTTCAGATCTCAAAAGCAAGAGGACAAAGCCAAACCACACTTGGATTTCGCCAGAGATATTTACCGGAGTTGCGTGGGAACTTATTTTGGATACGCATCCATTCCCTATGTTCAAAAATTGGCCAAAGCCGATGAAACCCAGGGCCGATGGGACGAAGCGGTGGATCTTTTACAAAAGAATCTGCAGTCCGTGCGAGAAACCTATGGAGTGGAGCATCCCAGGGTTGCGGTGGGATTATTGGACTTGGCTGAGGCACAGACAGGCCTGGGTCAGGCTGCCCCTGCGCAAAAGAATCTCAAGGAAGCCCTGAAAATCGCCCAGATTTTTTATCGAAACGATTATCCCCTCGTGGTAACAATCCAGAACCAAATTCATCAATGATTTAAGATTACGGAATTGCCCAGACCACTTGGTATTTTCTCAATATCCCGGTGTGCCTAATCTGTTTCTTAACCTTCCACCGCCCAGGACAACCCCTCCCATTTTTTTGCTTCCAGGTTCATTTTTTGGAGGCACTCCAAAAATTCAGCAGGAGGTGGAGCGGTGAGAGTTTTGAGTTCCCCTGACAGGGGATGTTTCAGCGACAAACGAAAAGCATGGAGCATCTGGCGGGGAGCCCATCCAGACTCTTCCCCGTATACCCGGTCCCCCAGGATGGGATGCTTGATAAATTCCATGTGCACTCGAATCTGATGGGTCCTGCCCGTCTCCAGTTTCAGGTACAACAGGCTGGCCTGATCATTTGCTTGAAGGGTCTGAAAATGGGTGACGGCATGTTTCCCCGTTTCCGCCCGCACAGCCATGCGGTTTCGCGCGGAAGTGTGCCTGCCAATGGCCGCATCCACCATTCCCTTTTCATTCAACGAGCCCTTCACGATTCCCAGGTATTCCCGACTTAGTTTTCTGCCCGCCAACTGCCTCACGAGGCTTCGATAGGCCTTTCCTGACTTAGCCACCGCCAGCAGACCTGAAGTATCCTTATCGATCCGGTGGACCAGCCCGGGTCGCTGAACCCCGCCGACCCCCGAGATGCCGGGGCAATGGGCCACCAGGGCGTTCAACAGGGTCTTGTCCGGGTTGCCCGCTCCGGGATGAACAACCAGGCCGGCGGGTTTGTTGATCACCAATAGATCATCGTCCTCAAAAAGGATGTCCAAGCTGAGGGCCTGGGCGGGGATATCGGTTGGTGCGGGCGGGGGGATCGAAACGTGATAGACCTGTCCTTCCACTATGATAAGGCTGGGCTTGATCTCTTTCCCCGGGATCTCCGCCGTGACCCGTCCCTCCTCGATGAGGGCGCGAATACGGGAACGAGAAAACTCGGAAAGCCGGGAAGCCAGGAAAACATCCAATCTCCAGCCCTTCTGGCCGGGACTGACGGTAACAATCATTTCTTCGGTTTCGTGGATGGGGGGGGGCATAGAAGACAGGATAACCTATTTAACACCGGTCCGTCCGGTTTTGGGGCGGGGGCTGAACAGAATCCAGAGGATCACAGCCAGGGAAACCGCGACTAATATCCCGCTAACAGCCTGAGAGGCGGAGTTAAAAAAAACAAGGTAGTGCTTATCCCAATCCCTGCGCCAGAACTCGATGACGAAACGGAGGATGCCATAGGTGAAACCGTAGAGGGAAAGACTCAGCCAGGGATACCGGATGGTCCACCGGCGAGCCCAGAGCAGTAGAAAGAAAATGGCCAGATCCCCTGCCAATTCCCAAAGCTGGGTGGGCAGGTGGGGCAGGTTATCTTCCCCTCCTGGAAAAACCATACCGAATCGGGAGTCCACGTTCCCGTAGCAGCAGCCGTTCAAGAAGCAGCCTATCCGGCCGATGGCTTGCCCGAGGGAAATATAAGGCGCCACCAGATCAAAAGAATAGGCCATAGGCCATTTCTCGCTTTTGAACCAGCCCAAGGCCGCCAACATGGCCCCAAACAGGCCCCCGTAATACACGAGCCCACCCTGGAAAATATAAAAACTTTCCCACCACTTCCCCTCGAATTCCTGATGGTTTTCCAAAACGAAAAATAACCGCGCCCCCACCAGGGAAAAAATAATCACCCAGATGGCCAAATCGAATACCTTTTGGAAAGCTATCTCAGGTTTCATCTTCATTTTTTGGGAAATGTTTTTTTTGGCATCATAGGCAAAAAGGGTGATACAAATCCCCAGGGCAAGGGCTAGACAAAGACCATAGGAATAAAAATGGAACGGGCCGAACACATGTCCCCAGGCCGAAAACGAATAATCCAAGGTAAACAGAATGGGAAACAAGAGCCCTCCTAGGCCGGATCGTGTTTGGAATCGAGAAAGTAGAGAATGAAGATTAGGACCAGCCCTACGGTAATACAGGAATCGGCCACATTAAAGATCCATGGAAAATTTTGTGAAAACACGTGGATTCTCTCGACGTCAATGAAATCAACCACTTCTTTCCGAAAAACTCGGTCCACGAAATTACCTAAAGCGCCGCCCCAAATGAGCCCCAGGGCAAATCGGATGCCCTTATTTTCCCTGGGAATGAACCGCTGATAGGCATAGACCACCAAGCCCGCGCCCAACGTGATCAGGATGAAAAAAGGAATTCGAATCCAAACTCCCAGGTGAGAGAAAAAACCGAAAGCCGCCCCCGGATTATGGATATAAGTCAGGCATAGGACATGGGGAATCACGGGAATCGGTTGGTCGGGAACGCAGTATCGGGAGACTAGGTATTTAGAAAGCTGGTCCAGAATCAGCACCCAAAGCGATACTATTCGAATCATCCCGGTTCCGCCGCTTTCGACTTTTGGCCTCGTAAATAAACCATCAGCAGGATCAGTAAACCCATCAAGACGCACGTATCGGCGACGTTGAAGACATACCATTCGAGGTCTTCCCACCTCAAGTCGATGAAGTCAATGACCCGCCCGTAAAGTAGCCGATCCAGCAAATTCCCCAGTGCCCCACCCAGCACCAGTCCCAAGCCCACGCGGGGCAGATGATTCTCGGGAGGTAAAAAATGTTGGTACGTATAAACAATGGCGAAAGTCGCCAGGGTAATGGCGACGAAAAAGGGAATCCGAACCACGGATTCCATGTCAGACATGAAGCCGAAAGCCGTTCCCGGGTTCTGCCGATAGGTCAGATAAACCATGTTTTGAAAAAGCGGGATGGATTCGTTCAACCGAAGCTCATGCAGAACCACAAACTTGGTGCTCTGGTCCAACGCCAGGACCAGCATGGCAATACCCAGGAGGATCATGCCTTTTCACCGCCCGGAATCGCAGGCCAGCCTTGCACGCGGGGCCCGCAACGGTGGCAGATGTCAGGTCGGGTCTTGTCCATCTGCTCCAGCGGATAATAGTTCCAGCACCGGGCGCATTTTTGCCCGGGGGATTTTCGGGCAATGGTTTTCATTTTGAGTTCCGAGTCTTCCGAGGCCACAGATTCGGAGGGAGCTGGGATATCCAGAATCCGGGCTTCGGAAACAAGGAAGTAATAGCGAAGTTGATCATGATGCTTCTGGAGGACCGTTTTTACTTTTTCGTTTTCTACATAAAGAACCACTGCGGCTTCCAAAGAACTGCCGATGGTCTTGGCCTGCCGCAAACCCTCCAGAGCCTTCGACACGGATCGTTTAACCGATAAGATCCATTCCCATTCCTGTTCGAATGCCTCGTCCACCTTAGCGTCCACCGATTCCCACCGGGCCTCAAACACGCTTTTCTCTCCCTTTTCGCGGAATCTTTCGGGCAGGGCCTGCCAGATCTCCTCGGCGGTGAAGGAAAGGATGGGGGCCACTCCCACCACAAAATGTTTCAATATGTCATATAGAACCGTCTGGGCGGCCCGTCTTTCCCTGGAATCGGTTGCGAAGGTGTAAAGCCGATCCTTGAGAATGTCAAAATACCCCGCGCTCAAATCCGTGGAAAAAAAGCGGTCCACTTGGTGGAATACCCGAGTGAACTGATATTGATCGTAGGCCTCCGCCAATGCTCCCAGGGTCTTCCGGGCTTCCATCCAGGCCCAACGGTCCAGCGGGGTCATATCCTTCTCGGCCACACGGTGCTGGGCCGGGTCGAAATCCGATAGGTTGCCCAAAATGAACCGGAAGGTGTTCCGGATCCTTCGATATGCCTCCGACATGCGCTGAAGCATGACCTCGCTGATGGAAACATCCTCCGTGTAGTCCTCGGAAGCTACCCAAAGGCGCAAAACGTCCGCCCCGTATTTTTTCACCATTTCCAGGGGATCAATCACATTTCCGGCGCTCTTGTGCATGGCCTTGCCTTCGGTGTCAAGGACCCAGCCATGGGTCAAAACCCCGCTGAAGGGGGCCTTTCCTTTCAGGGCCACTCCGGTCCAAAGAGCGTGTTGGAACCAACCCCGGTGCTGATCACTGCCTTCGAGGTAAAGGACAAATCGATTTCCCGCGGAGTTTTCGGCCTTCAACTCGTCCCGTTGATCCATAACCGCAAAGTGGGAATTACCCGACTCGAACCAGACATCCAGAATGTCTTCTTCCTTCACGAAGTCATCCGTCCCACAACCCGTGCATTTGTAGTCGTTGAGCCAGCCGAACTTGCCTTCCTGGAACCAGCCCTCAATCCCTTCTTTTTCAACCTTTTCCACGATGGACTTCAATACAGCCGGGTCATCCACCACCTTATGACATTTCCCGCAATAAAAAGCCGTGATCGGCACGCCCCATGACCTTTGCCTGGAAATGCACCAGTCCATGCGACCCACCACCATGTTTCGGATTCTTTCCTGGCCCCAGGTCGGGATCCATTGAACCTTCTCAATTTCGGCCAGGCATCTTTTGCGCAAATCCTTATGGTCAAGTTCAATGAACCATTGGGCCGTGGCCCTGAAAATGATGGGATTCTTGGACCGCCAGCAATGGGGATAACTGTGTTTCAGTTTTTGAACCGAAAGCAGCAGTCCCAGACCCTTGAGTTTCTCCACAATTCGGGGATTGGCGTCCCAGACCGAGACCCCCTCGAATTCTTTGAAACGCGAGTCGTACTTTCCCGCTTCGTCAACCGGGGAATAAACAGGCAAATGGTATTGAAGGCCGATCTCATAGTCCTCACGGCCATGCCCGGGGGCTGTATGGACTAACCCCGTGCCTGTGTCAGCGGTGACGTGGGTCCCGACCATGACCAGGGAATCCTGTTCCAGGAACGGATGCCGGGCCAGCGCCCGATCCAGAGATTGGCCTCGGGTCTCATCCAGAACCTTGATTTCGGAGGTTTTCCAGCCGCAAATTTCCGTCACTTGAGCCAAAAGAACCTTGGCCAGGATGTAACAGTTTTCCCCGACCTGAACGGTCACATACTCAAAATCCGGATGGACGGAAATGCCCAGGTTCGCTGGCAAGGTCCAGGGGGTGGTAGTCCAGATCAGGAAAAATAGGTTTTTGCGAGGGGTATGCGGGAACAACCCCTCGGGCAACTGCTTTGCCGGAAAGGCCACTGTAACCGAAAGGGATTCATGATCGGCATATTCCACCTCCGCCTCGGCCAGGGCCGATTTGCAAACCGGACACCAATGAATCGGCCGCAGGCGTCGGCTCACGTAACCTTCTGCGATCATCCTAGTAAGAGCCTTCACTAAGGAAAGCTCGTAGGAAGGGTCCATGGTCGAATAGGGATTTTCGAAATCCCCGAAGACTCCCAGGCGCTTGAATTCTTCCTTCTGTCGTTGAAGAAATTTTTCCGCGTACTTCCGGCACTCTTTGCGAATTTCAATCTTCGACATGGACCTTGCTTTGGAGCCCATTTGCTCCACGACCTTATGCTCAATGGGCATCCCGTGGCAGTCCCATCCCGGGATATAGGGAGTATCCTCACCCTTCAAGGCGTGATACTTAACGATAATGTCCTTCAAAACCTTGTTGAGGGCGTGTCCCATGTGGATGTCCCCATTGGCGAAGGGTGGACCGTCATGAAGGACGTAGGAAGGGGACCCGGGACGTTCAAAAGGGCCCTTATAAAAACCAAAGTTTTCCCAAAGCTTGAGCCTTTCAGGTTCGGTCAGGGGCAGGTTGGCTTTCATGGGAAAAAAGGTCTGGGTGATGTTTAAAGTATGTTTGTATTCGGCCATTTATCTTCCAAAATCCTGAATTTTAAGAGGGAAAGCTTAACAAAAAGCCCTGTAAATGTTGAGAAGAAACTTCTTTTAAACCCTGGAAATATCGGAAGATTTGTTGAAGAAAAACATTTCGAAAACTTATGAGGTGGGCGGGGCAATCACTCTCAAAATACTATTGTCGCCTCCCTGACCGTCATGGACACGCTCGGGACTATTGGGATCAGGAATCCACTCCACATCCTCTAGAACGAATTTGTAATGATAGATCCCCGGGTTGAGCGCCATGATGAACTGGAAGGTCCCATCCGGCTGGTGCACCATGGGATCCACGTCCTTGTCCCAATTGTTAAAATCCCCAACCAAGGCTACCTGACTCACCTCCCGATAAGGACGGTAGTTAATGGTGACGGTTTGCGAGGGCATATAGGTTACAACGCGGTTGCGGCCTTGCGACTTGGCCTCGTAAAGGCTCTCATCGGCGGCTTTGATGAGGGCCTCTTCATTGGACGCGTCCACCGGGAACGTTGCCACACCCGCCGAGAGGGTGACATGACCCAGGGGTTGGGATTCCATATGTTCAAAAGGCGTTTCTTCAACCCGTCGCAGGATGCGTTTAGCTAATTCGGCGGCCCTTTTGCGGCTTGTTTCTGGGAGGATCAGGACCAATTCCTCGCCGCCGTACCGGGCCACCACATCCACTTCACGGGCTTCTTCCTTCAGAATTTGGGCTACTTTTTTTAATACCTCGTTGCCAGCCGGATGGCCGTTGGCGTCGTTGAAAATTTTGAAATGATCCAAGTCCAGGATGACCAACGAAAGAAGACGGTGATACCTCTCCGCGCGGACCCTTTCCTCCTTCAACCTTTCCAAAAAATAACCGAAATTGTAAAGACCCGTTAAGCGATCCGTAATCGCCATTTGGCGAGTCCGTTCATAAAGTAATGCGTATTCAATGGCCAGAACGTCCTGGCCCAGGCCTTCTTCGGTTCCCCCTTGGCGCATAGCGCCGTCAAAGAAGACCAGTCCCAGCCTGTTTAATAGCATGGTCACCTGTTCAATCTTTTCGACCATTCCGGATTCCCCGGATTTTTCCCCATCTATCGCCGCCTCGCGGGACAATTCCCTCAAGCTATCGCGCAATAGAAATAATAAAAACACCATGTCGGTGGCGGATAATTGATTCTCCGCTTGTAGCGACCGCAAGCTCTGGACAATGGGTTTTAAGGCCGCGTCTACGGCCTGTTCGGCGCTTCCCTTTTTTTCGATGATGGCGGCGAGATTTCGCAATAGGGATCCAATAGCCCCGAAGACCGGGGTCTCGGTTCCCATCTGGGTCAAGCGCCCGGCCAAACTCTCCCGAGTGCTCTGCCAGTGGGAACGCAACCGGTCCATTTTAGAATCGATATAGTTGTTTAAATTCATGAGTAGATTTTCAGGTTTCCTTGTTGGAATAAAAAGGGTTAAAGGCACAAAATTCGAAATTAAGCGCGGGTCATGGTTCCGTACAATTCCATGTATTTTCGGCCGGTTGCATCCCATGAAAAGTCCTGGCGCATGGCCCGCTCCACCAGATCGGACCAAAGCTTAGATTGATGGTAGGCCTCCAAGGCCCGTCGGAGTGTTCCCAGCAGCGCATCGCTCCTGTATTGATCAAAAACAAATCCCGTTCCCTTCAAACCGTCCGGTGACAGGTTCTCCACCGAATCGGAGAGACCGCCCGTCTTCCGAACTACAGGCACGGTCCCATATTTCATTGCGATCATCTGGCGCATTCCGCAGGGTTCAAATCGGGAGGGCATGAGAAATAGATCACTGCCCGCGTAAAGCAGCCTGGCGAGGCGGGGATCGACCTTGAGGTTGATGGCTAGTTTTTTGGGAACCCGCCCCTGCCATTCCTGGAGCAGTCCATGGTAGCGGGACTCCCCCGTGCCCATAACGACGACTTGAACATCCATTTCGAGTAATTCTTTCATCACGTCCGCGATCAAATCAAAACCGTTTTGGTCGGTTAACCTGGACACGATTCCGATGACGGGAATTTGGGGATTGAACTCCAGATTCTGCTCTCCCACGAGCTTCCGCTTGGACTCAATCTTATGATGATGGTTCTTCATGGTGTATTGGGCCGGGATACCCTTGTCAGTCGCTGGATTCCATTCGGAGTAATCAATCCCGTTCAGGATTCCATGCAGATCCGCGGACCGGTTCTTGAGGACACCCTGAAGCCCGTGCCCGAATTCTTCGGTCTGAATTTCCTGCGCATAGGTCTGGGAAACGGTGCAAAGAACGTCCGAGTAGACCAGTCCCGCCTTGAGGTAATTCACTTGATCGTAAAATTCAAGCCGGTCGGTTCGGAACTCTTCCCATGGAATTCCGGTCATCGGCAAAACGTATTTCGGGAACAACCCCTGGTAGGCCATGTTATGAATGCTGAAGAGAGTGCGGATGCGTTCGTAAGGAGGAATTTCCCTGTAAAGGGTCTTTAAATAGGCCGGGATCAGGCCCGTCTGCCAATCATTCAAATGCAAAATGTGGGGAAACCAATCCAGGGCTTTGAACATTTCAAGAACGGCCCGGGAAAAAAAAGCGAAGCGTTCGGCGTTGTCGTGATAATCGCCTTCGGGGGTGCCATAAAACCCGTCCCGGTCGAAGTACCGGTCGTTATGGACAAAATAGACTGTCAAATGGGTATCCAACTGGGTGGAAAGGATATCCGTATGCAGGTCCCCCATTCCCATGGGTACGGCGAGATCCCGAACCTCGGCCTTCAACTTGTATTTTTCGGAGGATACCGCCCGGTAGCAGGGCAGGACCACCCTCACGTCACATCCTAGCTTCAAGAGGGCCGAGGGAAGATAACTGACCACATGCGCCAGGCCCCCCGTTTTCATGAAAGGCATGCCTTCGGACGCGACTAGAAGGACCCGCTTCTTGGATGGATCATGGGCATTCAAGGAACGGGAAAAGGGATTAGGTTTCCAGTTAAATATCGACATGAGTGACCTTTGCCAGCCTATAAATTTAAGCGAAATCGAGCCAGGAAGCGGCTGGCCGTCAAATTTTCGGCAATTATAAGTTTCAAAAAGGGCCTGTCAAGGTAAGGCGACCCAGCCCTTGAATCATACACCGGATTTCAGGGGGAATACCTCGATCAAGAAAATACAGGCACATCCGCAGAGTAAAAAACGTTTTTTTGCCCGATTCTCCTGCATGTCAACGAATGATAATTACCGAATCAGGGAAGCGTAGAGGTCCCTAGTTTTTTCGGCGATGGAAGTCCAACTGAAATACTGTTCCACCCTTTTTCTCCCGTTTTCGCCGTAACGAACAGCCATGGCGGGATCCTTCAGCAATTTTATCACGGCCTCCGCGATCTCTGCGGGTTTTCCCGGAGTCACCAGGTATCCTGTCTCGTCTGGAACAACCACTTCCAGAATTCCCCCCACCGCCGAGGCGACGACCGGGGTCTGGCAGGCCATGGCTTCCAGGTTGATGATTCCGAAGGGCTCATAGATGGAAGGACAAATGAATACTTTCGCCGAAGAGTACATTTGAATCACCTCCTCTTCCTTGAGCATCTTGCGGATCCAGAGGATGTTCTTTTTCGTGCTGGCCTTCTTCGTCATCAGTTCTTCATATTCCTTGGTGTCCCCTCCCCCAGCGCAGAGAACGACCTGGCAGGGGATTTGATCCGCAGCGTCGATCAGATGCTCGATGCCCTTTTGCGGGGTCGTGCGGCCGACGTAGAGCACGAAGTCGTCTTGGATCCCGTATTCCTTCTTTAGATCGGGATTCAAGGGAGTCTTCACGTACTTGTTGAGATCAATCCCATTGTGAATGATGGCAATCTTTTCCTCGGGGACCTTGAAATGCTTCAGGATGTCGGCCTTCATGTCCTTTGAGACGGCCACGATCTTGTCGGCGGATTCGATGGAGATCCGTTCGATCCAGGAACTTAGCTGGTATCCCCCCGCGCCCAATTGCTGGTCCTTCCAGGGGCGAAGTGGTTCCAGACTGTGGCAAGTAAGGACGAACGGGACCTGGTAGAGGATCTTGGCCAGAAGTCCTGCGAAATGGGCGTACCAGGTATGGGTATGGATCACGTCCGAATCGAAGTCGTCGGAAAGCTGGGCCATGTTCACCGACATGGTTTCCAGGACTGCGGCGAATTTTTGTTTGTCCTTCAGGCTTTCCCAGGGCTTGTAACCCTTGGCGCGTCGGCGCGGTTCGGTCACATCCTGTTCCCCGAAACACCTCACGTCCACGTCCATTATTTTCATGAGTTCCTGGGACAGGTATTTGATGTGAATGCCAGCTCCCCCGTAGATATGAGGCGGATATTCCTTGGTGACCAGGGTGACTTTCATGGTTTTCTCTCCGAATAAGATTTGAAATCTCAACTAGTCGGCAAAACAAAAGGCGACAGGTTCCGTGACGAAACGGTTTTAAACTGGCCCGGTCAATGACCCGGGGTGCGGATATAAGCATCGATAATGGATTCCCAACCATGATTCCTCGCGATCGAATCGATCACGGCGTGGTAAGCCTCATCGTAGTTCACCCCGGAATAAACCTTCGGAGCGATGACTTCTTGGTAAATTCGGGACATCTGGCGCCGGGCCAATATATCGCTCTTCTTTCCAGCCTGTTCCTGGAACTCAAAGAAGAGGCGCCCATTCTCTTCCGCCTGCGGGGATAGGGCTCCCTTCCCGTTTGATTTCTTGGGTTTGGTTGGTTCTAGCCGGAAGATCTGGGCCGGTTCCTGGTTCGGGTCTAGAAGCACGTAGTTTTCCCGGCCTTTCCAGGGGTAGGTCTTGCCGGTAATCAGTTCCACGGCGTGGTAGGTTTCGTCCGAACCGAACCCGAGTTTTTCCACCGGTACCGTGATCCGGGATGTTTGAGTCCCCTTCAAGTCGAAGTTGACGGTGATGAGTAGGATGTTTTTCTTTTCCGGGTCGGTTTTTACAAAAGCCAGCACATGCTCGTTGGTCGAGGGACAGAATTCAATGTTATCGAAATAGTGAAGCGCCGGGTTTTCCTTCCGGATACGGTTCACGACAGCGATGTAATCCTTGATATGGCCCGGCCGGTCCCAATCCCAGATCTTATACTCATATTTTTCGGAGTTGACGTAGGTTTCCGCTCCAGGATTGGCCGCGTTCTCGCAGATCTCATAGGTGCTGTAGATCCCGTACGCGGGGGCCAGGGTCCCGGCCAATGCCAAACGCATCTTGAAGGCCGGTCTCCCGCCCTTCTGCAAGATCTCCGGCAGGATGTCCGGGGTGTTGGCAAAAAAATTCATGCGGAGAAAATCCTTCACATAGCTGGACGTCAACCTGTCCATGTACTCGATCATCTCGTTCTTGGTGTTGCGCCAGGTGAAATAGTTGTAGGACTGGGAAAAGCCAAGTTTTGCGAGCAGTTCCAGCCTTTCATAGTAGGTGAATGCCTCCGAGAGGAAGAAAAGATCAGGGCATTCCTTTTTCAATTCGGGGATCACCCAATGCCAAAATTCATCGGGCTTGGTATGGGGATTGTCGATTCGGAAGATGGTCACCCCCTGCTTGATCCAGAACGAGAAGATATTTTTGAGTTCGTTCCACATTTTTTCCCGGTCAGGCGGGTAAAAATTCAGGAAGACCGTGTCCTCATATTTCTTCGGGGGATTTTCGGCGTACTTGATCGTCCCGTCGGGATTGTGGAAGAACCAGTCGGGATGTTCTTTCAGCCAGGGATGGTCGTAGGAACAGGTCAGGGCCATGTCCATGGCGATGCGGATTCCCATTTTGTCGGCTTTTTTGACGAACCTTTTGAAATCTTCCAGGGTGCCAAGCTCGGGATGGATAGCGGTGTGTCCCCCCGTCTCGTCTCCGATGGACCAGACGCATCCCGGGTCACCGGGACCAGCCCAGAGCGTATTGTTCGGGCCCTTGCGGTTGGTATGACCAATCGGGTGAATAGGCGCCAGATAGATAACATCGAACCCCATCCTTTGGATCTCTTCCAGCCGATTCTCGCAATCCTTGAAGGTACCGCTTTTGCCGGGAATTCGGCCCTGCGATCGGGGAAAAAGCTCGTACCAAGCCCCGAACCGCGCGACTTCCGGTTCCACGAATACTTCTAAAACTCGCTCATAATCGACTGGTTTGGAAGCTTTGTCGGAAGAAAATGCCTCTACCGTATATTCATATATTCCGGTCTTGTCGAAACAAACACTTCCCCGATAACGGACAAAGTTTCCAGGGTGTTCCTGTAATTCCATACGAGTGTTTTTCCAAACCCTATCCCCCTTTTTCCTGTGTTTGAGGATTACCTTTACCGGTTCGGATGAAGCCAGTTCCGCCTCAACGCTGAATTCCCGATTCACTTCGGTCTTAACAGGATACTTTCCACCGTCCACCTCGGGGTTTAGGTTCCGTATGGCCACAGTTCCCAGGCTTTTGGTCTGCTTCATGTTTGTCTCCCGGTTATCGGTTCGAAATAGGGTTAAGGTTTTTTTGACTTTCAAACGAAGGAATTATAAGTTTCAAACGGGGAGTGTCAAGAAGACCTGCTTTTGGTTATTTCCAATAGTCCCGGGGATTTTCAGCGCTCGAATCCCTTCAAGGAACCTGCCATCGATTTTGCAGATCGGAGGGAGCGAGATTTTTACGAGCGATCAAGGCTTGCTCCAGTTGATCCCGAAAGTTGACATCGGTTTTTTGCCGGGATTTCAACTTCTTGTAGGGCCAATATCCCCCCTGGCCCATGACCAGCCGATCCGTTGTGGCAATTTTGTAAACCGTTCTTTCCCCTAAGTCCTCGGCGCCCACCAAGAGGCGCAATTTTCCGTCCGATGAACTGACAGTCAATCCGGAGATTTGAAGAAATCCTGGTTGTCCCTTCATTTCGAGGGATCTTTTGACCGCCTGGCGAATAAGGGCCCCGCTGGCTTCAACCAGATAAACTGAGTCTTCCTCCGGATAGAGGTTGTAAAGGTCTTGTCGGGTAATGGGCCCGGCAGGCAGGGTCCCGGAAAGCGTCCCGGTGGGAACAAACGCCAGATCGGCGCCCGTAGCTTCCTTGAGCGAATCCGCCGCCACTTGGCCCAGAATGGATTCCAATTTGGTTGTCACCGGCGCCGAGAGCGTAGCCAAGACCTGATCCAGCGGTTTATCCACCAAGGTTTTCCTGAATTGATCCACCAGAGCTTTCATTTGAGGATCCTCGGGAATGTCGCTGGTGATTGGAATCATTTGATAGCGGTAGTCCACGATAGCAAATTCGGATTTTTTCGTTTTTCGGTCTCTCTTGCCGTCAACCGTCAGATCCAACCGTCCCAGGTATAGTCCCCGGTTACCCGATTGAACAAGAAGCGGCCCGACCAAGTCGCCCCCCTTGGTTCGATTCACCATCGGGTCCTTTAAAACCTTTTCGCTGGTCCCACTGACAATGACATGAAGAAAGGAATTGTCTTTACCGAGCTTCTTGTCCTGGTCCAAACCCAACTGGCTCAAAACGATGAATAAATCGGCGTCTTTTTTAAAGATGGAATGCAAACCCCGAATAGCCGCCCCGCCCGGAATGAAATTCAATCCTTGGACATTCTGCTTGTTAGTCAGGGAAGCCACGTCGGGGTTGGTGATGCCGATAAGGCCCACCCGGACCCCGCTGTATTTGAGTTCATAATCGCGCAAGAAAGGTTGAAGACCCGCATGGACATTCGCCGAAACCCAGGGAATCCTGAATTTCTTCCGGTATTCCAGGATTGTCTTTTTCCCATAGGTAAAATCGCCCGCCCCCACCGCCAACGCGTCATATCCCATCATCGAGACGGCCGCGCACATCACCTGTCCCCGGGTCATGTCAGCGAATGCGGTTCCGGTCAAAAGATTCCCGCTGTCCACCAGGACGACCGATTGGGCTCCCACTTCCTGGCGGATCCGGTTGATGAGGGTAATTCGCCGTGCCATGCCGCCCACGGGCTGGGAAGGATCGGAAAGCGGAAGGGAGTCGATTTGCCCGTCCTGGTCCCCGGTAAAAAGAAGTGTCAGTTTGGCTTCAACGGCCAAAATCGGGCGGGGAAAAAGAAAAGCGATCAGCGCGAAAAGGAGGACCAGCCTGGGGAGTGAAAACATGTGTCTAAAATTCGCCGACCGCATCCTGCTCGGTTTTGAGAATATGAAACAACCCCGGCAATTCAAGTAAATCGAAAACCTTATAGATATCAGAGCTGACGTTGGCAATCTTGATATCGCCCCGGTTTTTGCGGACATCCTTGATGACGCTCATCAAAACACCGAATCCAGCGCTGGAGATATAGGTCAGCTTTTTCATGTTCAACACGATCTTGTATTGCTTTTTCTTGAACAGGTCTTGAAGGACGGTCTCAAATTCACCGACCGTATTGATATCCAAAACCCCTTCGATATCCACCACGGTGACCGAAGTGTTGGACATGGCTGCGCGCGTGGCTAAAACCAAACTTTCCATTCAAAATCCTCCCGAAAGGAATGATCCCTGGGAACGACGGGAACCGGAAAAATTTCCGGGTTGGGCTCCGAGTTTAAGCCGGGGACTCCTCCGAAAGAAGGGCCTCGGCAAATAACCGGGCGTCAAACGGCACCAAATCTTCTACGCCTTCCCCCACACCTAAAAAACGAATGGGAAGGTGCAACTGATCCGCCAGGGCCAACACTACGCCGCCCTTGGCGGTACCATCCAGCTTGGTTAAAACCAGACCTGTCAGGGTCATCCCCTGATTAAATTCCCGCGCTTGGTGGATGGCATTTTGACCCGTATTGGCGTCCAAAACCAGCCATCTTTCCTCAGCCAGGCCGGGAACTGCCTTCTGGGTAACCCGAGCGATTTTATCCAGTTCTTCCATCAAATTGGAGCGGTTATGAAGACGCCCGGCCGTATCCACAATCAGGCAATCCATTCCGCGGGAAAGACCTGATTTTAACGCGTCAAAAATTACGGATGCGGGAGATGCCCCATGGGCTCCCCTAACGAGCTCTACTTTAGCACGATCAGACCACTGAGTCAGCTGTTCTTCGGCTGCGGCCCTGAAAGTATCACCGGCCACGAGAAGCACCTTACGTCCTTCCCTTGCGTACTTGGCGGCCAGTTTACCAGCCGTGGTGGTCTTTCCAGCCCCATTGACCCCGCCCAAAAGAATGACCGCGGGCTTGGTCAATTCCCATCCCGGATCTTCGAGCGAAAGCCTGCGCACAACCACCTCTCTTAAAAGTTCCCTGGCAAGGGGAGGATTGGAATCATGGTTGGAAGCGTTTTTTTCAGACAGTTCTTTCATCATTGATTTGGCGGTTTCCACGCCCGCATCACAAAGAATCAACTGGTCCTCCAAGAGGGACAGGGTTTCCCGACTCAAGGGTTGGGAGGAATGAAGAATTTGGCCCACGCCTGAAGAGAATTGTCGCGCGGTTTTTTTTAGCCCATTTTTGATCTGGTCGAATAATCCCATCCCATCGCCTTCCTATCTTTTGACAAAAATCCTTCCCAAAATCGCCGCCACTTTTTCAGGCCGGATCGAGTCACACTTTTGGTCTGCCGATCGTAAAACCAAAGGGTGATGAATCCCTAAGGGGCCCCAACGTTTCGGATCGCTTGGCCCAAAGATCGCGATCACCCGTGTGACCAACGCGAAAGTGTGCGTGAGGCCGCTATCCCCCGCTACGACCAAGGAACACCGTCGTGCTACTGCCATCATTTGGAATAGGTCGCAGGTTGGTAGGATAACGACTCCCGATTGATCCTCAATCGATTTCTTGAATTTTCCCAACTCTATTTCTTCCCCGTTGCCGTGGAAGACCAGCCACTTGATCCCTTTACGGGCGGGAAACAACCCCAACAACATCGCGTAATGGCCTGGGCTCCATCGGTTGTCCTCTTTCCCTAAGGTGGGGTGCAACCCGATGATTCGATCCCCCGGTTTAATATTGGCCTCGCGAAAAAATTTGTCCAAATGGGATCGATCTTGTTCCAAGTCCAGTTTGAAAACTTTTTTCAAGCTTGGCGTTTTCAGCTTGGGATACAGCCGGCGTGCCAAGAGAAGGCTCTTGTGTGACTCGTGGTTTGATTCGGGAGGAGTGGTTACTCCCCAGTTGAAAATCATGTCAGTAAAATCATTTTTCCCGGAGGAACCCACGAACCCCACCCGACGAGGGCTGACCGAAAAAAGGGCCATCAAGGCGGATGTGGTTGAGAAAGGATAGGAATGAAAATCAACAACCGCGTCGAAATGATTCAGGAGAAGTTTCACGAAAAGCGACAACCTGGAAATGAGATCCTTCCGGAAAATCCAGATTCGGGTCTTGGGAAAAAGTTTCCGGGCGAGTTGCGCGTTGGGTACGCCGACCACTAGGGTGGCGCGGGCGGAGATTCCGGCCTTTTGAAGCAAGGCCGCAAGGGCCGGGGCAGAAAGAATGAAATCACCGAGGCGATCCGGCCTTAAGAGAAGAAGAGACGGGGATGGGGAAAGAGATTCGGGAGAAGCGGGAAACCACCGCAGGATGGGTTTCAGAAAGAACCAGAAACCCATTTTCGTGGTTTTTTCAAATTGGGACATATCGGCTTAACCGACCGTGGTTTCCTCGGGCCGGTTTTCCTTGAACTTGGTGGAAATGATCTTGGAGACGCCCGACTCCTGCATGGTCACGCCATAAAGAATATCACCAGTTTCCATGCTGACCTTGTTGTGGGTGATCATGATAAACTGGGTCCGCTTGCTGAATTCCTTGAGCAGGTGGGTGAACCGACCCACATTGACATCGTCCAGAGGGGCGTCAATTTCGTCCAGCAAGCAAAAGGGGCTGGGCTTGACCATAAAAAGGGCGAAAAGAAGGGCGATCGCCGTCAGGGCCTTTTCCCCGCCCGAGAGCAGGAAGATGGACTGAAGCCTTTTTCCTGGAGGCCGGGCCACAATTTCGATTCCCGATTCCAGCACGTCGCCCTCGTCAATGAGGATGAGCTCCGCGCGGCCGCCTTCGAATAGGCGTTGAAAGATGTCTTTGAAGTTTTCCTGAACGGTGGCAAAGGTTGAGGTGAAAAGTTCTTTCGAGGTCAGGTTGATTTTATTGATGGCTTTTTGCAGGTCATCCTTGGCTTTCAGCAGGTCCTCCTGTTGTTCGGTAAGAAACTTGTACCGTTGGGAGAGCTCGTCGTACTCTTCCATGGCCACCATGTTGACCAACCCCAGACGGTCGATTTTTGCGCGCAATTCGATGCATTGTGTCTCGGCGGCCGCCGCGTCGAACCCTTCCTCAGGGATCACCGGCGAGTTATCCATGTCCACCTTGTACTCAACCTGTAGTTTTTCCTCGTAGTTGCGGATCTCGACGTTGACCTGGGCTTCTTGGATGGCAAATCCGTTGATTTCCCTCTGGATTTCCTCCAGCTTAACGCGGGATTTTTTGACCTTCTCGATGCGCTCCTCGGTCTCTGCCGCGATCGATTCGCGTTGGGTCTGGACCGCATGCACCTTTTCGTCAGCCTCTTTCTTGAAATTCGTCAGTCCCCCTGCTTTTTCCTCCAGGCTCGTCAGGTCGAGGGATAACTGCCGATCCTGGCTTTCCAGCTGTTGGTTTTCTTCATTTTTCAGGTTAACCGAATGGGCCAGCTGGTCCTGTTCGACCTGGTAGCGGTCGGCCTCTTCCTGGGCCCGCAGGGCCATCTCGTCCATGGCCGCCAGTTCCAGTTCCGCCTGCACCACGAGCCGGGATAATTCTTCCCGCCGACCGTGCAGGTTCTGGAGCGATTTGCGCGCCTCGGCGATTTCTTCCTGGGTCAAGTGCTGGGCCTGTTCGCTTTGGGAGAGAAGAACGGTCAGCTGGTCCACCCGGTTCTTGTCCGCCTGCCAATGGGTTTCCAAGCCCTGGCGTTCTTTTTCCAGCTCGATCTTCTCGCCTTCTAGCCGGTTTTTAGTCTCGTCCAGCCGGTCGAATTCCTTTTCGGTCTCCGCGAGGAAAATTTTCAATTGCTGGCGCCGGGCCTCGGTGGCTAGGAGGGCGTCCTCGGTCTCTTTCCGGGTCTTCTTGCAATCGACTAATTTCTGTTCCGCCGTCAGGATGTCCCCTTCCAGGGCCTTGAGGCGGTCGCCCAGCTCGGTCATTTCTCGGTGGCGTCCCAAAAGCGAGAACCCGACAACGGATGAGCCAGCCTTCCAGGACCCGCGAGGACCCTGGCGGTCTCCTTCCGGCGTCACAAAACGGCGGGTGGGATACGCTTCACTCAAACGTTCGGCCGCGGGCCAATTTTCCACCAAGTGTCCGTCTCCTAATAGGAAACGGACCATGGGTTCCATTCCCGGCTGGCATTTTACCGATTCGGGCAGGGGGCCCACATGGCCCTGATCTTTGGAAATAGAGGTGCTTTCGGCGGGAACCAGATCTTCGAGCACGAGCAGGGAAACTTTTCCCTGACCTTCGGCTTTCAAAAACTCCACCACCTTTTCCGCGGCTTTCCGGTTTTGAACGACCAGGGATTGAAGTTGGCTGCCCAGAAGATTTTCTACCGCTCCTTCCAGGGACTGGTCCACCGACAAAAGATCGGCCACAACCCCCAGCACTTCCTGCCACATCAACGGCTCGTTTTGCTTGGCCTGGAGAACCGCTTTGACCCCCGCGTCATACCCGGTGAGTTTATTTTGAAGTTCCTGGAGAACGCCGTAACGGGAACGCACTTCGGAATGCTGGTTGTTCAATTGGCGGAGTGATGCGTTGATTTCCTCAAGCACCGTTTCCTGGTGTGAGAGGGACGACTGGCAGCCTAGGATTGCTTCATCGGTCTGGGCTTCTTCAGCCTGAGCTTTTGATTTAGACTGGCGAAATTCTTCCAGCTTGCGGGCAGATTCCTCCAGGCCCGAAACTGCCCGATTCAATTGATCGGTCACGTCCTGAATGCGCTTTGAAGTTTCCGCGTCCTGGGACCTCAAAGATTCCAACTCCGCCCTCATCTGGGCAGCCTTCGTGACCAAGTCCACGGCCGCGCTGTTTTTGGATTCCAAATCCTGGTTTTTGGCGTTCAAGTCGCCATCCAGGGCCGAAAGTTGCTCAACCAGGCCCCGCTTCTGCGATTCCTTTTCTGATTTCTGGCTTTCCTTGGAAGAAACCATCTGCCGGCGTTCCGCGATCCAGGTCTTCAGGGTCTCGATGCGGGCCAGGGCTTCCGCCACTTGCTGTTCGTTGCGGCCGCGCTGGTCTACCAGCAGGTCCTTGTGGCGACGGGTCGATTCCATCCGGCCCTGGGTCAGTTCGACCTCGCTGTGGACTTTGTAGGCCTGTTCCCTCGTACCGGCCAGTTCCTCGTCGATCTCGGCCAGGCGGCCTCGTTGATGTTTCTCGTCCTGTTCCAGTTTGTGGGTTTCGCCCTTGGCTTCTTCCAGACGTTCAGTGATCTGCCGGGTTTTATGTTCCAGATCCTTGAGCTTGTCCTTGAGCTTCTGGGTTTTGTCCAAAAGCAACAACACCTGGAGCTTGCCGAACTCCTCTTTGAACTTGCGGTATTTTTCGGCCTGCTTGGCCTGCCGTTCCAGGGTGGAAATTTGGCGTTTGATTTCGGCAATGATGTCAGCCACGCGCACCAGGTTTTGCTCAGTGGCATCCAGTTTCCGTAAAGCTTCCACCTTGCGGGCCTTATAACGCGTGATGCCGGCCGCTTCCTCAAAGAGGGCCCGTCTCTCGGTGGGCTTGGAGGTGATGATCTGGTCCATTTTGCCCTGTTCCATGATGGAATAGGCACTGACCCCCAATCCCGTTCCCATGAACAATTCGCGGACGTCTTTCAACCGGGCCATGGCCTTGTTAATGAGGTATTCGGATTCGCCCGAACGGTAAACCCGGCGGGTAATGGAGATTTCACTGAACTCTAAAGGAAGGGCTTTGTCATCGTTGGAAAGGGTGAGAGTCACTTCCGCCATGCTGGCGGGTTTGCGGGTATCGGTTCCGTTGAAAATGACTTCCGTCATTTCGGAGGCCCTCAGCCCCTTCGCGGATTGCTCCCCCATGACCCAGCGGATGCTGTCGGAGACGTTGGTCTTTCCGCAGCCGTTGGGACCCACCACCGCCGTGATTCCCGGCTCAAGCATGAGCTCGGTCTTATCGGCGAAGGATTTGAATCCGTGAATTTCTAATTTTTTTAGGAACAAGCGTTATTCTCCATGAGGGTCTTTGAGTTGTTATTTGGATCGTGGGATGGAAGCTGGAAGGCGAAGAAACCAAATAGGGCGATGCCCAACACGATTGGGCAAAATCTAACATTCCCACCGGTAGTTGTCAAAACCTTTTATACCACAAAATATAGAAGGCTCCACCCATGGAAATGGGTTTAGGGTCCATACCGTTCACCTGATTGAAAAGAGTTATTGGAGGCTGTTTTCCAACTTAGGATTCGAAATCTAAAAGCGTGAGAGCCAGGTTCGTCCTGCGCAATCGGCTTGAAAACTGGCGGATCAGGGTACAAAAAACCGTATAAGCGATCTCCGGATTTTTCCGGAGGAAAGTTTTAAAATCCTCGCCCTTAATTACATGAACCGCGCAATCCCCGTAAGCCTTGATCGTGGCTGAAACGGGCGCGTCATCAAATACGCTCATCTCTCCGAATACCGCCCCACGGGTCAAATCAGCAAGATATTTAGGCTTGGAACTGGGGCTCTTCCCCGATTTGGAAACTTCCGCCTTGCCGTCAACCATGATATGAAGATTACCGCCTTGCTGCCCCTCTTGAAGGATCACGTCGCCGAGCTTGAAATTAAATACTTTCCCAATCTTGAAAAGCTGGGAAAGTTGGTTGTCGGTCATTCCATCAAAAAGGCTCGTTTCTCTCAAAAAATCTTTGGTTACGTTTTGCTGACGTGTGGACATGAAAGCCTCCGGATTGGGTTCAAATGGCCTAAAATCACTTAATGTTTCGTATCGAGACCTAATCCCTTTTCCATTCACTCAAGCTCCGGGGCCCCTGCCCCTTCTCCATCGCGTGGGCTCCGTTTCTCTTTCTTTCCTCAATTTCGATAGCCGGTAATAGGTGCGAAAAAGGGCAAAAAGCAAACCCAAAATGCCGATTCCGTAAAAGACGAAGGAAAGGCGAAAAGACCCCACGGGAACCTACTATTCGTCCGATGTTTCCTGGGGCCTATGGAATCGAGCCGTCCAGTCCGCCCGAACCACATGGGGGGCCAAACGCCCCTTCAAATGGGTGCGGATGATTTGGAGGGCTTTCCAATCTTCATTCTTCAATTGAACCACTTTGGCCATTTTCTGACCTGCCGGAGGCTCATCGGGGCCCACCCTCATCCAAACCTTGTTTCCTTCAGGCTTGATATAAACCTCAATAGTTATCTTGGACTTAGGGGTTTTAAAGTAAAGCGAACGCCATTGATTGGCCTTCTGGCCGTCGTAACTTCCCTTTTCCTGATCATCCAGGTTTTTGTAGCCCTTGAAAATTAGGGAGTTTAAAACTTCCTGAGCGGCCCAGGCAATCCGCGCGCTGGGATTTGATCCCTTGCCGCGTATCCAACCGCCAAAAATGACATTGGGTTGTATGGGAGGCACGGGCCAGCTCACCCGGGGATGACCCTTTTTCTTGGGTTCCGTGGTTGTGCCAGGAACGGCTTCCGAAGGAGCAGGCAATGTTTTGGTTTCGGGAGGATTAGTCGTTTCCGTGCTCGCCCCGGGCAGGGGTGGCAAAGCAGGTGAGGTAGAAGCCGGGGTGTTGCTCGAAGGAGGTACAGGAGCCGTTCCTTGATCCGGCAGTGGAGGCAAAGAAGGGGCCGAACCACTCGTGGTTTGAGTCTGTGAATCGGGCAGGGCTGGCATGGCAGGGGGCGTACCGCTCGAGGAGGCACTGGAGGGCAAGGGTGGCGGGGCTGAATTGTCGGTTGATGCCGGCGTGTTTGAAGCTGGCAGGGCCGGCATGGGAGGTGCTGAGGAAGAAGGCGCGGCGGATGTGCTTCCGCTATCCGGCAAAGGGGGTAAAGCAGGGGCGTTTCCGCTTGGAGCGGCGGTCGTGGTCTGTGTTCCGCCCGGCATGTCGGGCAGGGGGGGCATATCTTGCGCCAGCACCCAACCAGCTAAAGTCACAAAAATCACTGAAATTAAAAATCGTTTTAACATTCCACAGCTCCTTGCCCTAGCTGGTGAAAAAGCGCTTCATTTTAAACTGAATTTCATCCCCCGCCGATAAAAAAAGTATGGATATTTCCTTATCCAAATGACAACAACCCTGCAAAGCTTTTTTCAAAACCGAGCGGTCACCAGGGGAATTTGGAAAGCCACGACTTTTGGTTGGTTTGGGTTTTCCAAAAAAGCGGTTTGATGGGGAGGGGGGTATGGATTCGTTAAAACAGATATACAGGCTATTGCCGTTGAGCCGGCGATGGCAGTACCTAAGAAAGGAAGAAAGAAATCCCCCCCTACCCCAAAAGTGCCTTCCGTAAATAGGGAGATCGTTCCGTAAATGCCAAAACTGGCCAAAGCGGTGAAGGGACTTGCGGTGATAAAAACGACCTGGAAGTCTTCGGTCTGATTTTCCTTGTACACGACGCCTTCAGGATCATAACCATATGCCTGACGCTCATATTCATAGGGTTTGGCGAATCCCCCGACAATATTTGTATCGTCCGCGTCTGTAAGAGCCTGCGCCTTACATATAGAAGGCAAGCCCACGTCCCAAAGGAGCAGGATTAATAACGCGGTGAAAAGCCTTGAAAACATTGAACTATTGTAATGGTGGGCGACGGGAATCAAAAGAGGGAAAGCTTTGAAAACAAGGGAAATTAACTATCCAAAAGACAATATCAACCGCGCGATTCTTATAATGTCGTCAAGTTAGGGCGAAATAATAACTGTGCAGGATCAAAACATAGCCGTGCTGGAACAAAAAATCCGGAAAGACTTTTGTTACACCCCACAGTGTAGTAGCTTCTTAAATTTTGCGAGGATTGCATGAAAAAAACGACATCTATTTATTTTGATACCAAGGCTGTTGTTTTTTGTTTGGTTTTTTTAGGGTTAGGTTTTATGGCTTTTTTCAATCAAGCTTCAGTTACGAACTTGATTCTCTTAATAGGGTCTGGATTATTCTTTATTTTGTCATTGGTTTATAGCCGAATACCATTGTGGTCGTACAACTCTCGAGGGTTTGAAAAAAAATATTTGTCAGGTACAAAAAATTATAAATGGTCAGACATTAAATATTTTTCTACGAACAAACTCTTGGACGGATTTTATTTTAAAACATTTGATAATAAATATTTTAGCATCCAAGCCATGGTAACAAAGGATTTCTCGCGATGTGGAAAAGAAGTCCTTCAATTAATACTTGAAAACAATCCGCAATTAAAAATTCCAGCAAGCTTCATAAAACGCATGAATGAGTTTTGATGGTTGGGCGAACTGTACTGAAAAGAAGGAGCGAAATTTTATGACCGGAATAAATGGCCAGTTGAAGGTGTAGTATTCGCAAAATATCTTCCGGAATTTTTGGGAAAGCACAAGGGGATTTTGGGCGAGCTGAGGCTAAATAAAACCCGGTAGTAGGGCTTAGGCCCTCGGGTTGGCCAGTTGGAGCCGTTTGGCCATTTTCTCTTCAACTTGGGATTGGAAAAGAACGCGGCCCGACTCAAAGTCTTTCAAACCCTTCTCGATCTTTTCTCTGACATAAATATGGTATTGAATATCCTCGGAGGTTACGTCTGCTGGGAGGTTTTGAATAAGTCGGATTATTTCTTCTTTGGTGGTGGCCATGAGGCACCTCGATAGGGAGGATACTTGTAGAGATATTTTACAGGGATAAGGACCGGATAGGAAATAGCAACTGAAAACCCAATCCCTGTTTTTAGGCCCTCGGGTTGGCGGACCCAGAGCGGCCGCCAGCGGGGGCCGCACCGGCCTGTTCCATGGCCATGCGAAGAGAAGACTTGGCGGTCTGTTTCTCTGACTTCATGCGTTCGTTGTTGTTCAAGATCTTTTTGCGCATGCGCAGGTTCAGGGGTGTGACTTCCAAAAGTTCGTCATCCTGAATATATTCCAGGCATTGTTCCAACGAGAAAATCGTCGGCGGTTCCATGGTCAAGGCTTCGTCGGAGGATTTGCTCCGCATGTTGCTCAAATGCTTGGTTTTGCAGGGGTTCACAGCGATATCGTTCTCACGGGTATGTTCCCCGACGATCATGCCCTCATAGACTTCCAAACGGGGGTTAATGAAAAACTTTCCACGGTCGGCCAATTGGAACATGCCGTAGGCCGCCGTCACGCCGGCTTCAAAAGCCACCAAAACGCCACGGCTTCTGCCACCAATATCACCCTTGTACTCGCCGTATCCAGCGAAAACATGGTGAAGCACGCCTTCACCCTTGGTATCGGTCATAAACTCGGTGCGGAAACCCAGCAGGCAGCGTGAAGGAATCAAAAATTCAATACGGGTGGTCACTTCGGACAAAGGCACCATGTTCTTCATCTCGCCTTTGCGGGCTCCCAACTTTTCCATAGCAATGCCTACGCAATTGTTGGGAACATCCACGATCAGGTTCTCGTAAGGCTCTTCCAGATTTTTATCCACCATCTTGAAAATAACCTGGGGTCTGGAAACCTGGAACTCGTAACCTTCCCGGCGCATGGTCTCGATCAAAATGCCCAAATGCAATTCGCCGCGACCCGCAACCTTATAAGCGTCGGGGCTTTCGGTATCGGAAATTTTCAAAGTCGGATTGGCTTCCGCTTCTTTATATAAGCGGTCCCGCAAATGGCGAGAGGTCACGAACTTCCCTTCCTTACCGGCAAAAGGGCTGTTGTTGACCGAGAAAACCATGGACATGGTGGGTTCGTCGATGGCGATGGAAGGAAGAGCGGTAGGATCCAAAGTGGAAGCCACCGTTTCGCCGATTTGAACGTCTTCCAACCCGGCCAAAAGGATAATATCCCCCGCCATAGCTTCTGGGCACTCGACCTGCTTGATGCCGTTGTAGGTAAAAAGCTTGGTGGCGTTGCTATTGACCTTGCGTCCATCCAGCTTGATGAGGGTAATGGGATCGTTCAACTTAATCTTTCCCCTTTTGACACGGCCCACGGCCATGCGGCCCAGGTATTCATTATAGGAAGTCGTGGTCACCAACATTTGAAAAGGCGATTCCAGGTCCACTTCGATGGGTTTGAAATGCTTCACAATGATGTCAAACAGAGGTTTCAGGTCCGTGCCGGGTTGTTCCAGGCTCATCGAGGCTTTGCCTTCGCGGGCCACGGCATAAACGACCGGGTAACCGATTTGGTGCTCATTGGCGCCCAGGGCGATGAAAAGGTCCAACACCGCGTCCACCACTTCGTGGGGCCTGGCGTCCTTCCGATCGATCTTGTTGATGACCACGATGGCGTCCAGGTCTTGTTCCAAGCTCTTACGAAGAACGAATTTGGTCTGGGGCAGGGGGCCTTCCGCCGCGTCCACTAATAGGAGAACACCATCGACCATCGAAAGAATACGTTCCACTTCCCCGCCAAAGTCCGCGTGACCCGGCGTATCCACAATATTGATGCGGGTTCCGTTCCACACAACCGAGGCGTTCTTGGAGAAAATCGTGATCCCGCGTTCTTTTTCCAGGTCGTTGGAATCCATGACCCGCTCTTCCATATGCTCATTGGCGCGGAACACACCGGATTGCCGGAACAGAGCGTCCACGAGCGTGGTCTTGCCATGGTCGACATGGGCGATGATGGCGATGTTTCGTAAATCTTCCCGACGTGACATAAAAATTTCCTCTTTGGTCCCACGATTAATGGTTAATGTTTGGCTGTTCGTTGACCGGCTGAAAGGCGAAAAACAACGAAAAAGGCCCCTGGGGAGGCGTGAGTATACAGAAAAGAGTTTGGAATTAAAAGGAGTCCAGCTTTGATTTACATCCCTGTAAGAATTCGACCAGAAATTTAAGAAACGCCTCTGGATTGTCCCTAAATACCCCGTGGCGGGCCTTTTCCACCGTCACAAAGCGGCCCTTTTGGATCAACTTTTGAATCTTTTCAGCCTCTTCGGGAGCTACGTAGTTACTTTCTGCACCCTTCATGAAAAGAACAGGGCACTGGACCTTATCAAGAAGATTCGAAAGCTCCTGGGCTCGTCCCAGCCTTTGGGTTTCCAACACCGCTGGAATGGAATAGATCCAATCCCAGGACCCGTTTTCTTTTTTCTCGAACTGCCCCTTTTCAAAGGCCACCATCTTGGGCCGATCGGGATAACGAGTCGTTAAGAACTCGTCCAGGGTTGCTTCATCCTGGAAGGGCGAGGGATGTTCCCCAAATTCCTTTTGCGCCTCTTTCCAACGTTCTGGAGCCGCAGTCAATGTTTGGTCGATGATCGTGAGGGAAAGGGTTAGGGCTGGAAACAAATGGGCGAAAAGCAGGGCATTTCGTCCACCGGTCGAATGCCCGACTACATGAACTTGGGGAATACCCATCGCTTGAAGGATGGCCGCTAAATCTTTCGCCAAGTCCTCCGGCGAATAACCCGTCTTGGGTTTATCACTCTTGCCATGCCCCCTCATGTCGGGGCCGATGACGTGAAAACCTTCTTTGACCAACATTGGAGCAATTTCATTCCAGTCGGCATGTTGGGAGGTCAATCCATGGAGAAGGCATACCACCGGGCCTTGCCCGCCCCAATCCTCGACATAAAATTTTCCGCGAGGTGTTTCGACGTAAGGCATTTGATCCTCTCCGGTTTGCTGTCATCGCGAGGAGCCGCCCCAATCGGGGCGGTTGGCGACGTGGCGATCCCAGTTCGCTGTTCGTGTTTGTCTTTCTAAAGGCATATTTAAACTGAGATTGCCACGTCATAAACGCTCGACTATTCATCGAGCATTCCTCGCAATGACAACAAACAAGTTCGTAGTTTGGTCTCTGCATTGTACAAGAGCGGGACTTTTTATTTCCTGCCTTACCCCGTAAAATGCGCCACCATGAAAGCCAAGGACAACATAAAAGCAAACGACCCCTACGCCGCTTTTCGCTATCCCAATTTTCGAAATTTCACCTTGGGTAATTTCTTGTCGGTTCTGGGCCAGCAAATGCTCCGAGTAGCGGTCAATTACGAGGTTTACAGCCAAACCCATTCCGTCATGGCCTCCGGTCTGATCGGGTTATTCATCTGGATCCCCATCTTTCTCTTTATGCTTCCCGGCGGGATACTGGCGGACCGTTTTAACCGTAAAAAGCTGGCACTGGCCTGCAACCTTTTGTTTGCCCTTTGCGCCGCGGGGCTAGCCCTGGCGGTACACTTGTCCCAGCCGGTTACCCTCATCTTCGCCGTCTTGTTTCTGATTGGAGTCGCCCGGGCCTTCAGCGACCCTCCCAAGAACGCCCTCCTGCCCGAACTGGTACCCCCGAAACATTTTTCTAACGCCATCGCCTGGAACAGCAACGTATTCCAGATCGCCTCGGTAGCAGGACCTGCCCTGGGAGGGTTTCTTTACACACTTGTGGGATTCTCGAATGTTTGTTGGATCGACGTCTCAATCGAAGTCCTCTTTTTCATTTTCATCCTGACTGTCCGCCAATCGGTCAAATACAAGAAGGAACCCATCAGTTTGAATTCACTGCTCCAGGGGCTGAAGTTCGTTCGGGATACCAAGCTCATCCTTGCCACCATCACCATGGATCTTTTCGCCGTCATACTGGGCGGCGCCACGGCCCTCTTTCCCGCCTTTGACGACAAGATCCTTCACTGCGGGGCCGTGGGGGTTGGCTTGCTTCAAACTGCAATCGCCATTGGCGCCTTCACCACTTCTTTATTGGTGGCGCACCTGCCCATGAAAAGGGCGGGTGTGACTCTGCTCTGGGCAGTGGCGGGATTCGGGGTTGTGACCATCGTCTTCGGGTTGTCCCACTGGTACTTGCTGTCATGGCTGATGATGTTCTTGGCGGGAGCCTTCGACAATATCAGCGTCATTGTGAGGCACACATTGGTCCAGGTCCTCACGCCGAATTCCATGAGGGGACGCATTACTTCCGTCAGCTACATCTTTATTCACTCTTCCAACGAGCTGGGCGGGTTTGAATCAGGTGCGATCGCGGCCCTTGTGGGCCTGGTTCCTTCGGTCATCATTGGCGGGGTTGGAAGTCTACTGGTGGTTCTAGTGGTCAATAAGATCTGGCCCGAGGTCGGGCGTATCAAAAGCCTTACGAAACTTCGTAATTAATCAACCCGTCCTAACAGCAAGCGAAGGGCCTGTTCCAAATCAGGGTATAGGAATTTGAACCCCGCCTTTTTGAGCTTCCCCGGTTGGACATTCTGTCCCTCCAAAAGCAGGGCTTCCCCCATTTCCCCAAAAAGAAGCTTCACGGCGAAAGCCGGCAAGGGGAAGAGGGTAGGGCGCCTTAATACCTTTCCCAAAACCTTGGTGAAATCATGATTTGTCACCGTTCCGGGAGCCGTGGCGTTCACGGGGCCGGAAAGGTCTTCCCGGTAAAGAATCTCGCGGAATATTCCCACCAGGTCTTCCAGGGCGATCCAGCTCATCCATTGTTTTCCTGAACCGATCACGCCCCCTACTCCCATCCGGAAAGGCGGAAGCATCTTGGGCAGTGCCCCTCCCGAAAGGGACAAAACGATGCCCGTGCGCACATGCACGACCCGGAGGTTCGACCAGCGGGCCGGATCCGCCGCCCTTTCCCATTCTTCGCAAGTTTCTGGCAGAAAACCCTTCCCCGGCTGGCTTTCCTCAACCAACACTTCTTCGCCACGGTTACCGTAATAGCCGATGGCGGAAGAAACGATGAACACCTTCGGCTTGGCGCTTAAGGACGCCAGGGTTTCGGCCAAAAGCCGGGTGCTTTGCACCCGGCTTTGGCGGATGGCTTCCTTGCGCTCTTTGGACCAACGGGCATCCCCAATATTTACTCCGCCCAGGTGGATGACCGCGTCCATCCCTTCTATAAGAGGCTTATCGATCTCCCTTTTATCCGGGTCCCAGTAAATCTCGCCACTTTGCGTTTCGGCTAGCCGCCGAACCAGGGTTTTTACCTCGTGCCCGGCGCTGATAAGAGAGGCTTTTAATTCCCCACCAACCATTCCCGAAGCTCCCGCCATCACGATTTTGAGAGGCTTGGTTTCGGATGTTTTTTCTGGCAAAGTCATTTCGTCACCTCAAATGGGAGTGTGGAGGGAAGATAGGCTTGTGGCGACCGAATTATCAAGTTTTCTCGGAATAATTCGGCTTTTCCATCGCATTTCAACCCGTCATTTCGGATTCCATGAGTTTCACCTGCAACTTTCCTTCATAGCAGTCCGTCTTATAAACAAGCAGATCAAAACCACTGGAGGGAGCAGATCATGAAAAAGTTAATCGTTGTGTTGTGCGGTCTCTTTTTTATCGGTGCGACCGGATTGGCCCTGGCGCAAGACGCGAACGGTAAAAACCAGGCGATGAGCCCCAAGCATCGTTTGAAAAGACAGCATAATCGGATCAAGCAAGGCGTGAAGAATGGGACCATCACCAAGGGCGAACACAAGCAATTGGCCCAGGAAGGCAAAGACATTAACCAGGAGCGCAAAGCGGATCTGGCCAAGGACGGCGGCAAGCTGGACAAATCGGATCGCAAGTCCCTGGAATCGCAGGAGAACCTCCGTTCCAAGCAAATCGAGCAGGATAAGCACCCTAACCAGTAAGCTTCTTAAAAAGTTCAGTCAAAAAGGCGGGGAAACACTTCCCCGCCTTTTTTATTTTCCCCAAAATTGTTAGTGTCTCAGTCCAATGTCAATGACAACAAACCCATAACCGGCCAAAACCTTTGAAACCCTCAACCCACCAAGATCCCCTTTCTCTCCTCAACCGTGTCTACGGCTACCCGTCTTTTCGAGGGAAGCAGGAATCTATCATCCGGCATGTCCTGGACGGCGGTTCCTGCCTTGTACTCATGCCAACCGGAGGGGGCAAGAGCCTTTGCTACCAAATCCCGGCCATGATTCGGCCCGGTTTGGCGCTGGTCATTTCCCCCCTTATCGCCTTGATGCAGGACCAGGTGAGTGCCCTGGTTCTAAACGATGTGGCAGCCGCCTTTTACAATTCCACCCTGGATGGGCGGCAAAAGGATGAAATCCGCAAACAAGCCCAGCAAGACAAGCTCGACCTCCTATATGTAGCCCCCGAAACCCTGAACACGCCGGGTTTTCAGTCTTTTATCCGTGACCTGCCATTAAGCCTCATCGCCGTGGACGAGGCCCATTGCGTTTCCCAGTGGGGTCATGATTTTCGGCCTGATTACCTACTCATTGCCGACCTGCGTAAGCATTTCCCTGCCACGCCCCTCGTGGCCCTGACCGCCACGGCGGACCCTCAAACCCAAAAGGAAATACGCGAACGGTTGGGCCTGGCGGACGACCCGGTTTTTTCCTCCAGTTTCGACCGGCCCAATATCCGCTACCAAATCATGGTGAAGGAGGCGGGGCGCGAGCAGTTGTTGGATTTCATCCGCACGAACCACCCCGGCCAGGCGGGGATTGTCTATGTCCTTAGCCGGACGAATACGGAAGAAACCGCCGCCTGGCTTTCGCAAAGGTGCGTCGAGGCCCTGCCCTACCACGCCGGCATGGAAGCCACCCTGCGCCGCCGCCACCAGGAAAGGTTTTTGCGCGAGGAAGGCCTTGTGATGGTGGCCACCATCGCCTTCGGCATGGGCATCGACAAACCCAACGTGCGCTTCGTGGCTCACCTGGGCATCCCCAAGAGCGTGGAATCCTACTACCAAGAAACCGGCCGGGCCGGGCGCGATGGCGAACCCGCCTCGGCCTGGATGGCCTATTCGCTGGACGATGTGGTGAAACTACGCCGCATGATCCAGGGCGGAGAGGGGGACGAGGCCCACAAACGCCTCGGCGGCCAAAAGCTCAACGCCATGCTGGGCCTTTGCGAAACGGTTCAATGCCGCCGCCAATCCCTGCTCATCTATTTCGGCGAGGCGCACCCGGGAAACTGCGGCGGCTGCGACAACTGCCTGAATCCCCCCAAAACCTGGGATGCAACCATCCCCGCCCAAAAGGCGCTTTCCAGTATCTTCCGCACCGGCCAGCGCTTCGGCGCGGGCCATTTGATCGACCTACTAATAGGGAAGGAAACGGATCGGGCCACCCAATTCGGCCATACCAAATTGAGCGTTTTCGGGGTGGGCAAGGATTTGGAAAAGCGGAACTGGGATTCGATCTTCCGCCAGTTGGTTGCCGGGGATTATGTTGAAGTCGATTTGGAAGGCTACGGAACCTTCAAACTGAACGAAAAATCATGGGCCGTTTTGAAGGAAGGCCAAAAGGTCTTTTTGAGGGAAGACCCGCCTCCACGCGTCAAGGTCAAGGGCGCCCGAAGAGACAAAACCCCCGCCAAGCCCCCCGCCGAATGGACCAGCCAGGATACTTCCCTCTTCGAGGCCCTACGCGCCCTGCGCTTGCAGTTGGCCAAGGAACAAAATTTGCCGCCCTATGTCGTTTTTCACGACAGCACCCTGCGAGAAATGGCCTCCCGACGGCCTATGACTCTCCCCGAATTCGCCCTGATCCCCGGCGTGGGCGAAGCCAAGCTGAAGAAGTATGTGCCCGCCTTTTTAGAGGTTCTAACTAAGCCTTGAACACCACCCGGTGATCAACCAATTCACCAAAGTTTAATACGTTATTTGTTTTACCACCCCTGGCTGACCCGGCTGTGCCGGGGCCACAGCCGTCCCGCCCGTCACGGAAGTCGTCCCGGCAAAAGTATTGGCCGTATGGGAATCCAACACGATATAGCCTCCCCCGCCTCCACCCGAGTTATTGCCTACGCCGCTAGTATCCAGAGCCCCTGAACCGCCTTGCGCCTCTAAACTTCCCAATCCGGTAATGGTATTGGCCATAATGAAAATCGATCCACCGGACGACGCACCGCTAAGCCCTGAGGTGCAAGTGGGAGAACCGTAACTTGAAGCGCCATTCTCTTCGATTAAGCCATTCAAGGTCGCGACCCCCCCAATTTCCAGGATCAAAGCACCGCCTCCAGGCGCAACATAAGAACAATTTCCAGACGCGCCGAAACTTCCCGGAAGTCCTGGACCCGTAAAGGGGCTGTCATAAGTGGGCCCTCCGGCGTTTCCGAAGCCATCGCTACCACCCGCTCCCGCATGCCCTGCCCCTGCGGCGGAGGAAGAATTCAAGGGAGAACCCGCGGTTTCACTTCCTCCGTAAAAATCCACCATAACGGTACTTGTCGCATCCAAAGTAAAATCCCCAGAAACCACCATCGTTACCGCGCGCTGCATAGGCAATAGAAGGGTGTATCCCGGGTAAACATGGACGGAGGAATAATAATAGATTCCCGAGGGGAAGGTGATTGGACCCGGCGCGTTCACAATCAAGTCTGGATATGTGGGCGTCGACGTCAGTGTATCGCTGGGTGTATTGGAAATGGTGGGTGTTTCAGTTTGAGACGGGGTGGGAGATGGAGAAAAGGTTGGAGTTAATGCCGATGTCGCGGTGTAGGTGACGGTCGGGGTATAGGTCATGGAAAAAACGGTTGTCACGGTGGGAGTAGGGGTTTGGGACGCGCAAGGCATTTGAATGGTGATTGGATCGGAATAAAGGGTTGTCGCCCCCGTTAAGGGGAGTTGGGCCTGCACGAGGGATAACTGGCACGCAGAGGCCAGGTAATTGCCGTTCAAGTACACCCCTTGAATCGTCGCGCAGGCCCCGGCGGCCAGGCTGGGTAGGTACATCTCGTTGCCCGCGGCCCAAACCCCCGGCGGAGTCCCGCTCCCCACGGGATAAACCCCGTTGTAACCCCATCCCATGAAGGTCACATTTCCAGAGTTGGAATTAATATTTGAAAATATCGTCGTGGCCGTGGAAGCCACTGATGCGGTATTGCAGGCCTCGACGCAATAGGTCACCGAATAGGACAACCCCGCCGTGGCCGCTCCCGAGCAGGAAGCCAGGTTGGTCAGGCTGATACTGACAGTTTGGGTGGGGGTGGGGTTTGGGACTGGTGAGGCTGGAATATTAATCGGATTGCTACAAGCGTGCAGAAAAACAAAAGCCAATAGCATCAATAAAAGCAAACGATCAAAATGTCTTGATTTCATACTCAACTCCAGTTTTTATAAATTCTAATAATTAATATTTAATAAAGCATTTTCTAAGCCAAGTTTTGCGCCTTGGTTGGAAAAAATCGTCTAAACCAAAAAGGCTTTAGGTGTAACGGTTAAAACCCATCAAATCCCTATTTTGTAGAAATTCCCTTAGGACCTTTGATACTTAACAGGGCCGATTCAATCCAAATTTTACTGGCAGGTTTTTAACAAAATCGGTCATTTTCTTAGCCCCTGTACGAGTTCTTCACGAACAAAAAGGCCTACCTTTTCACTGTATATTTTTTTGACTGGTTTATTCAGGGGCCTCAAGTGAAATATTCCGGCTCCTTCGCTCCCCTCCCCGAATTCGCCCAGATCCCCGGGGTAGGCGAAGCCAAGCTGAAGAAGTATGGGCCTGCATTTTTGGAAGTCCTGACGGGGTTCAACTCGTAACAGGATTCAGCGAACCAGCCAAGTAAAAATTTGCCGACCACAGTGGCCGATTGGCCTGTTGACCGCGCAAATCCAGCTTTAAACGTACCCTTTCGGCCTACCATGAATATTCGGATATACACTCCGGTTTTTCATGGTATCCTATCGTCATGTTGAAACGCTCGCCCCATCTACAATCCATTCTCCGTTTGTTGAAAACCAATCCCGTGGTGGGCCTTTTGGGTCCCCGGCAGGTCGGCAAAACCACCCTTGCGGGCCAAGTGGCTGGAGGTTGGCGGACAACCGTCCACCGTTTCGACCTGGAAGATGAACGGGACTTAGAACGCGTTAGTTCGCCCATGGGTGCGCTGGAAGGATTAAGGGGACTTGTGATTTTGGACGAGGTCCAGAGGCGCAAGGATCTCTTTCCCACCTTGCGTGTCCTGGCGGACCGGAGGCCTCTCCCCGCCCGTTTTTTGGTGTTAGGAAGCGCATCCCCCGATCTCTTGCGACAAAGCTCCGAATCGCTTGCGGGCCGGATCGCTTACTACGAGCTGCCCGGATTTTCTCTCGCTGAAACGGGGCCCAGCCCATGGAAAAAACTCTGGCTCCGGGGTGGTTTCCCACGCTCTTATTTGGCCCAAAGTGAAGCGGAAAGCCGGGAATGGCGTCGTGGTTTCGTGAGGACTTACCTCGAGCGGGAACTCCCCGGGCTGGATTTGCGGCTTCCCTCGGAAACCATGAGAAGATTCTGGACCATGTTGGCCCATATCCACGGCCAGGCGTGGAACAGCACTTCTTTCGCCCAATCCTTCGGGGTGAGCGACAAAACCGTGCGGGGCTACCTCGGAATCCTGGCCGATACTTTCATGATTCGACTGCTTTTGCCCTGGCATGAGAATCTTTCCAAACGACAGGTCAAATCCCCCAAAGTTTATTTTCGCGACAGCGGGCTGCTGCATTCCCTTGCCGGAATAGAAACCCTTGAACAATTGCAGACCCATCCCCGCTTGGGCGCGTCCTGGGAGGGTTTCGCCCTCGAGGAAACGATTCGACTTGTAGGGGTTTGGGAGGAGCATTGTTATTTCTGGGCCACCCACCAGGGGGCCGAGCTTGATTTGATGCTCACTAAGGGTAAACGCCGGGTGGGGTTCGAGTTCAAATACAACCCATCCCCTGGTTTGACGCCCTCGATGAAAACCGCCATGAGAGACCTGAAACTGGATCGCCTATGGGTTGTCCATCCCGGCAAGAACAAATACCCCCTGGAAAAAAACGTGGAAGCCATCCCATTACCAGATTTAGAAAAAATATTTTGACAAGGGTGATCAACAAAGAGTCAGGCCGCCCCACTACCCTCCCCCAATTCGCCCAGATCCCCGGGGTGGGCGAAGCCAAGCTGAAGAAGTATGGGCCTGCTTTTCTAGAGGTTCTTACCAAGACCTAGTTTCCATTGTATGGAATCGGTTTTCCCGGTAAACAAACCCGAGTTCCTGGTAAACAGAACAGGTAACCCCGGTAAACACAAACCCTTTCCCGGTAAACAAGCCCGAGTTCCTGGTAAACAAAGCGGCATTTCCCGGTAAACAGGTCTGATTTCCTGGTAAACAGAACCGGTAAACCCTGTAAACACAAACCCTTTCCCGGTAAACACCCTGCCTTTCCTGGTAAACAAGAACCCATTTCCTGGTAAACGGTATAAGGCAATTAGGAGCAACGGGATGGAACGACAGCCACCACAAGTCCTCAAGTTTAGGGTCGACTTTACCGGCTTTGGAGAGGGACTTTACCAACTTACGGGGCCAACTTTACCGGGTTGGGAGTGGACTTTACCGGGTCAAGAGTCGACTTTAGCGGGTTCGGAATCAGTTTTGGCATCTTTATTACTTTTCACCAAAAACCTGTTCCTGATGGAATCCCAAAAGAGTTGGTATTTGGTATTCCCGGCAGGGTCCGACTACGGAGAGAGTTAAAATAGTGGAGTTCAAATGGAATGGCAGTTTGGTTCGAGTCCAACCCGGGGAGCCGTAAAACAAAAGGCGACGAGGACTAGCCTTCGCCTCCTTTGCAGTTTTTGACCTAAACAATTATTCCGCGATGTATTTCCCGATGGGAACTTGATTGGCCGTGGCCCCATGGACATATTCCAGGGCTAGTTTCGCTTTTGGCGTGTCATTGGGCGCCAGTTCCAGGTATTTCTTCCAGCGTTCCACAGCCTTGTCCAAGCGGCACTTATTGACGATAGTAAGGAAGTAAGATACCCTTACTTTAAAGGCGGTGGCACATGCTTGCTAAATTGACATCCAAGAATCAAATCACTCTGCCCAAATCGGCTGTCATGGCCTTTGAGGGTGCCTCTTATTACGATGTGGAGGTTGTTCCCGAGGGACTGCTCTTGAGGCCTGCCAAGGTTCATGTGGCAACCCAAGCCCTCGAGGGCGCCCGCAAAAAATTCAAAGAAAAAGGTTTTAACGAAGACACCATCGCCCAGGCCGTGAAATGGGCACGCAAGCAAACCAAGAAATGAAAGTCGTCATTGATACGAATGTCGTTATCTCGGCCCTTCTACACCAAGGTACCACGCGGCAAATCTTCGAATTATGGCGAACTTCTAAAATCACTCCCCTGGCTTCACAAACAATCCTGGATGAGTATGTACGGGTTCTCCACTACCCCAAATTCGGATATGAACCAGAGTCTATCGCGGAAATACTCCAAGAAAACCTTCTGCCCTTTATTTCGAAAACGGTTGAATTTAAGGGGAAATTGCTCCATCGGCCTTCGGATAAAAGCGATGAGCTTTTTTTGAGAGTCGCCCTTGCAGGCAAGGCAGGAGCTCTGGTCAGCGGGGATGTACATCTAACGGTTCTAAACGGCCGATATCCCTTTCCCATTCTACCACCCGGTGAATTCATCTCCCGGTTTTTCAATAAAGCCTAAGTTGAATGGTGTGAAGGGTTCGAGTTGAAGAAAAACTTTTCGAAATCGGCCCGCTATTCCGCGATGTACTTCCCGATATGCACCTGGTTGGCGATGGCGCCTTGCACGTATTCCTTGGCCAGCTTGGCCTTGGGGGTATCCCCGGGGGCCAGGGACAGGTACTTCTTCCAGCATTCCACCGCCTTATCCTTATGGCCCCGGTTCAGGTAGATGCCGCCCAAAGCGAAGTGTACGTCGATGTGTTGGGGATCCAACTGCATGACACGCTCATATTCCACTAGGGCCTCTTCCCACCACATTTTGGCGTAATAGGCGTTGCCCAGATGAAAGTGCGCGGAAGGATGCTGGGAATTCAATGCCACCGCTTTGGTGCATTCCTTGATGGATTCTTCGAACTGGCCGGTTTTGAATAGCAGGATGCCCAGGTTGAGCTGGGCGGGAAAGTAGGTGGAATTAAGCTGGATGGCCTCGCGGTAGAGTTTCTCGGCTCCGACGAAATCCTGGTTCTTATAAAGAAGAACGGCCTGCTTGTTGATTTCCGACGGTTCAGGCATACCACCCATCCATTCAAAATTTTAACAAGGGTGGTATAGTCCCGGTTTCTTTGGCCCTTTGGGCCAAAGGGGACATATGACCTCACTCGGTAAACAATAAACCTTTACAACCTACTTAACCGCCAAGACGCCAAGAAAACAAAAAGCTCACTTTTTGATTCCGACAAAACAAAAACCACACCTCACACTACCCTGACCTTCCATTATGCTTTCTGGGCCTTCAGCCCGGAAAATCTAATGAGAACTGGGTCACCCTTATTATCGGGACCGGGCCCTGCCCGGTTGGATTGAAGAATAAGGGTATCCTCTCCCTCAAGGGGCGAGGGTTACTACAAAAACCGATCAAGGAATCACTTTGTTCAAGGGGTATTCCACGATGCCTTCAGCGCCCTGGTCCTTGAGCTTGGGAATCAGGTCGCGGACGGTCTTTTCGTTTACCACCGTGTCCACATCGACCCAGTTCTTGTCCTGTAGTTCAGAAACGGTGGGCGAGTTCAGGGAGGGTAGAACTTTCAAGACCGCGTCCAACTTGGCGCGGGGCACGTTCATCTTCAACCCCACCTTTTCCTCGGCCGCCAGGGCGCCCTTGAGCAAAAGCACCATGTCCTCGATTTTCTTTTTCTTCCAGGGATCGGCCCAGGCCGTCTTGTTGGCGATGACGAGGGTGTTGGATTCCATGAGGGTTTCCAAAATCACCAGGTTGTTGGCCCGGAGGGAAGAGCCGGTTTCGGTGACCTCGATGATGGCGTCCGCCAGCTCGGGCGGCTTGGCTTCGGTGGCCCCCCAGGAGAATTCAACCGCGGCGTTGACACCGTTCTTTTTCAAATAGGCTTTCGAAACATTCACCAGTTCGGTAGCGATCTTCTTGCCTTCGAGGTCCTTGACACTCTTGATGGAGGAATTGGCGGGGGCGGCCAGCACCCAGCGCACGGGCCTCAGACCCGCTTTGGCGTAGATAAGCTCGGCCACTTCATGGACGGAAGAACCATTTTCCATCACCCAGTCCCGGCCGGTCATGCCTACATCCAGCGTGCCATCCTCCACGTAACGGCTCATTTCCTGGGCGCGAATAAGCATGGCTTTCATTTCAGGATCGTCAATATTGGGGAAATAGGACCTAGAAGTGGATGAAATTTTGTAGCCCGCCTTCGCGAACAGGTGAAAAGTGGATTCCTGGAGGCTTCCCTTGGGCAGTCCCAGCTTTAACAGGTTAGGCATTTTTCCGTTTCCTCAATTTTGGTGGTAAAGCTCGCTTATTTAACAAAAGGTGACTCCAATTGGCAACCTTTGTTTCGGCCTTATTTCCAAACTACTCTTTTGATAAACTAACCGCCATTCAGTACCAACGAAAGGCGTGTCTTGTTACCCCCCCTAGATCTTTACAATTTCACTCGTGAGGAACTTATCCAATACCTCGCCCAAACCGGCGCGCCACGGCACACGGGCGTCCAGGTTTACCATTGGCTTCATCAAAAGAAAGCCGGAACCTTCGACGAAATGACGGACCTTTCCAAAACCCTGCGTGAGGAACTTTCCCAAAAAACCCGGCTGACCCCCTTGAGCCCGGCGGGGCAACAATCTTCCACAGACGGAACGGTCAAATACCTCTGGGCCCTTCCCCCTGACGAAAACGGCAAATCGGGCCAGGTGGAAAGCGTTCTTTTGCCCATGTCCCGGGACGAGGAAGGGGAGGCTGGTTTTTATACGGCCTGTATCTCCACCCAGGCTGGATGCCGGATGAAATGCACTTTCTGCGCGACCGGTGTTCCCAAATTTGGACGCAACCTCACGACGGCCGAGATCGTGGGCCAAATCTTGGGCATGGAAAGGGATTCGGGTATCAAGTTCAGCAATATCGTGGTGATGGGCATGGGGGAACCCTTGGACAACTACGAGCCCACTCAAAAGGCCATGAGAATCTTTCATGACCCCGAGGGCCTCAACCTGGGACGACGCCGCATGACGGTTTCCACCTCCGGGCTTCTCGAGCCCCTGAAACGCTTCATCAAGGATGATTGGCCTGTTTCCCTGGCCCTGTCCCTTCACAGCGCCGACCCCGAAATACGAAACCGTCTGATGCCGATCAACCGTTCCAATCCCCTGGAGAAGCTCAAGAAATTATTGAGAGAATTCACTTTCACCCGGCGCCTGCCTGTCACCCTGGAATACATATTATTAAAGGGTGTGAATGACCGGCCCGAGGACGCCCAGAAACTCGCGGCCTTCTGCAAGGACCTGCTTTGCAAGGTCAACTTGATCCGTTACAACCCGGTTCCCACCCTTCCCTTTCAATCACCGGATGAGGCGGCCGTAGATAACTTCAAGAGTTCACTCCGTGAAAAGGGCCTGATGGTTTTCCTGAGGGAGCGCAAGGGTGTGGATATCGACGCGGCCTGCGGCCAGCTGGGTTTCAAGGAAGCCCTGACTCCCGGTCCGGCGGGAACACAGCCATGATCAAAAATTTCTTCCAACTTAAATGGTCGTCCCTCACCGGGTCTGAAATAGAGCTAATCCAAAAGGCCCTGAAACTTTTGGGGGGCTTTACCCTGGTCGCCCTGGCCTGCGGCGGGGCCTCCCTATTTTTCACCCATCTCCACCAGCCCATGATTGTGCCGAAAATCGTTGGGATGAACGAATCACAGGCTCGCGGGGCCCTGGCTTCCAAGGGTCTGGCCCTGAAGATCGTTCGGACCCAGTACGACGACCATGTGCCGGAGGGGCTTCTGAGCGAGCAAAGCCCCCGGGCCAACAGCTATTTAAAACGGGGCCAGGAGGTGGGAGCGGTCCTGAGCAAGGGAAACCCGAAAGTCAAAATCCCCTTGGTTGTCCTTCTCTCCATCCGGGAAGCCCAGATTCTTCTGGCATCCAACCGGCTGCGCATCGGCCGGGAAGCCTACGTGACCGATGCCCTGGAGCCCAAGGACACGGTCCTGGCCCAGGTTCCCGCGGAGGGTGAGAGCGCCGGGGCCTTTGGCGCGGTGGATTTGCTCATTTCTACCGGTCCGCAAGATCCCAGCTACTTGATGCCCAACTTGATCCAACAACCCCTGGAAAAGGCCTTCAAGCTTTTGAGACCGGTCGGCCTCACGCTCCAAAAGATCAAAATCGAGGTACATGACGACCTGGACTCGGAAACGATCCTCTCTCAAACTCCCCCGGGCGGCTCCCACATTCCCCATAGCGGGTCAGCGGAACTGGTCGTAAGCGCGAAGAGTTCCGAGAACCTGAAGGCGCGATTCGCCAAAATTGTTTTTGACATGCCCGAGGGAAGTACGCGTCGGCTCCAGATCGATGTCTTCGACTCAACCGGAACCCGCACCCTCTATAACCGCATGCAAAGCCCCCTGGAACATGTGGAAGTGGAAGCGAGCGTGACCGGAAAGGCTTCCGCTCAGGTTTATCTAAACCAAGAATTCGTTAAGGAAATACCCATCGAGTAGACTGAAAACATAGATAAGCTATTAGCGGTTAGCTGTTTGCTTTTAGCTAAAAGCTAAAACCTAATGACCAAAGGCTTATCCTTGGCACTGACTTCCACCCTTTATCGCTTCCAGATCGATCTCTCGGACGTGGACCGGAACTTATACCAAACCCTGGAGTTCCGGGCGGCCATGCACCCCTCCGAATCCCTTCCCTTCTTTACCATTCGGATCCTGGCCTATTGCCTGAACTACCGAGACGGCCTGGAATTCTCCCCCGGAATCAGTTCCCCCGACGAACCGGCCATTCGGGCGATGGGAGATACGGGCGGGGTCGATCTTTGGATCGACATTGGAAATCCCTCAGCCAAAAGGATTCACAAGGCTTCCAAATCATCCAAGGAGCTTCTGATTTACACCCACAAGGACGCGAAAATGCTGGCGAAGGAATTAACGGAAGAAAAAGTCCATCGTTTTGAGGAAATTGGGCTTTACGCCTTGGACCCCCGATTCCTGAATGCTTTGGGGGCACTTCTGGAGCGAGACAACCATTGGGAGATAACGCGCAATGCGGGAGAGTTGTACGTGGGAGTCGGCAAAGAATCTTTTCAGGGACGTCTCGAGCGTTTGCCCCTGGGGGATCAATTTCAATAAGGGGCGAGAAAATGAGAGCTACTCGCTTCAGCAATCGGCCTTATTTCCACATCTCGCTTAACAAGCTGGACTTGATTTCGGCGTTCAAGCTGCCGGAAGCCTTCGCCATAGCCTTGCCAAGGGCTGTATAACCCGTCTGTCCCGATTTTGATTTTTCCAACTCCTTGCAGATCTTCCGGGCCTCCTCAAGTATCTCCCAACTCCAAGACCCGCAACGCTTGGACGCTTCTTCGGCCCATTTCTGGAAAAACCGGGCCCAATCGACGACTTCCGGATCCATCGCGCCTTGGCACATGCCATAGTGCAGGATCAATAGGTGGAGTTGTTGCTCCAGATCCAAATAAAAACCTTTTTCTGAATCCATATTCATTTTCTCCGGGCAATTTGCCTAATAAAAATAGAGGCAAAATCAAAATCAGCAGATTTCAAATGAATTAATTATTGTTTGAGGTCGGCTGTCAGGCCGGTAAAGAGGAACTCTGAAGTAGCTGACCTGCCAAACCGGCTATTTCCCCGGGTACCACGGGTTTTTGAACGAACCAAACCATGGGATCTTTCCTGAACTCCACCAGTAATTCAGGTGTGATTCGATTCAGGAGCGCTACGATCGGCTGGCGACCGTCTCCCCGGGCGGAATAGAGTTTTCGAAGAAAAACTTTTCCCTCCAAACCAGGCACTTCCAGGTTCGCGACGATGAGTTCCACTTTCTTCCGGGCGATCTCCACGAGCGCCGTTCGGGCGTCTTGGGCCTCCCCAAAAACGATGTCCCCCAGCACCTGGGAAAGGGAACCCTTCAAGGTTTCCCTCGCTTCACGGCTCGGGTCCACGATTAGCACGTTCAAGGCCATGGCGTTAAGCCTCCATCGACAGGCCGTCGGTGTTTGGATCCGGCGTGTCAACCGCTTGAATCTTCCCCTGCTCTTCGATATCGGACAGCAACTGATGAACATGGCTCGAGGCCTCGACGACGCAACGCAGAAGGGGTTCGAAAATTTCCTCCTCGGGCTGGCCTTTTTCCAGGTTCATTTTCAGCGTTCGGATCTTTTCCGCCATCTCTCGGGTCCACACCGCTTCCAGGACGGAAGTTTTTCCCACCCAGACGGCGAACTCCTCCAGGTGTTTGCGAACCTCCCCCTTGGTTTTCCCGGGCGAAAAGCAAACACGGGTGACCAAGGCATAAAGCTCGCGATCCAGCCGGCGCGCCAACTCCTCAGCCGCTCGGTTCATGGGATCCCCCTGGTTTCCACCCAGAAACGGATTTCCACGGGACATTGATCGAGAAGAAGGGCCACGGCGGCCTGGGGTTTTCCCTTGGGCCAAGTCGGAGGGGTACAGGGCTGGGAAGGTATGGCCTGAATGCCGTCCATTTTCCAGAACGAGGAAAGCAAATGTCCGCAAAAAACTTGAAGAAGTTCGCGGAACGCCTCATCGCTCGTTTGCAGGGCTCGGTTCCAGCCCACGCTTTTCTCAAGCAGGATTCCGCCGAAGCGGCTGTCAGCCCGCAGATTCACCAAGCCGCGAATCGGACCCGCCAGGTAAGCGCAACGTTCCAAGTTCATGATCGAGGGACCTTCCACCGGTTCCCCCAGGGATTCGCAGGAGAGGCTCAGCCAGGTCCGGGTGACGGCCTTAAAAGATTCGAATAGGTCCATTCCCGCCGGCATGGGGGTGGACGCTTGGGTGGATTCGGAAAAACCTTCCGGGAAGTTGGCGTGGGCCATGGTTTTCCTGATACCGGGCTTCATTTTTTTTGATACTACCATGGGAAGAATTAAAGCAAGGCATATGCCAAATTTCAGACAGGAAAGTACCACCTTAAAAGCCATTTAACTGGAACGGGAAATGAAACTAGGCGGGGTAATGACTCAAAACAGGAAAGGAGTTCACAAATTGGGTAATCTTATGAGAGGGCGTATTTTTTCATCTTATTAAAAAGGGTTTTCCTGGAGATCCCAAGCAATTCGGCGGTCTTGGATTTGTTCCATTTCATTTCCTGCAGGGCCTTCTCAATTCTGGTTTTTTCGTCCGGGCTGGACGGTTCGGTGTCGATTCCTTCGGGAGTAGGCAGCAGTCCTTCCTCCTCCAGCATCATGATCTCATCGGGAATATCCCCAACGCTGATCTGGGGTCCCCTGGTATTGATGACCATACGGTTAATGGCATTCTTGAGCTCCCGCACATTTCCGGGCCAGGGATAGGCCTGGAGTTCCCGGATCACTTCCGGAGGAAGAGAGTCCAACTTCTTGTCAAAGGCCTGGCAGGCTTCCCGCCAGAAGAAATGCGCCAATTCGGCCACGTCATTGGGCCGACTCCGCAAGGGAGGGAGCTTGAGGGGGATCACGTTGAGCCGGTAATAAAGGTCCGCGCGGAATTTCCCCTCCTTGGTTTCCCGTTCCAGGTCCCGGTTGGTGGCCGCGATGATACGGACGTCCAATGAAATTTCCTTGATTCCCCCCAGATGGCGGAGCTTGTGGTCCTCCAGGACCTTGAGGAGCTTGGTTTGGGTGGAAAGGGGCATCTCTCCCACCTCGTCGAGAAACAGGCTTCCGCCTTGGGCGGCTTCGAAGAGACCCGGTTTTTGCTTGCGCGCGTCCGTAAAGGCTCCCGCTTCGTAGCCGAACAATTCCGATTCCATGAGGCTTTCAGGCAAGGCCCCGCAATGAAGCTCGATGAAAGGTTTGGAGGCGCGGGGAGAAAGATAATGGATGAGCTTGGCGGCGTGCTCCTTACCCGTTCCCGTTTCCCCGAGGATCAGGGCGGTCACCTTATCCAACTTGGCCAATTGCTCAATCTTCTCGTAGACCTGAGCCATGGCCGGATCGGAAAGGAAAAGATACTCGTGGGCAAACTGGTCCTGCAGGTATCGCTTCAAAACCGCCACTTCCTTGCGCAATCCCATTTTCTCGCCCGAACGGGCAAGAACGATCTGCAGGTCGTCCAGGTTCAGGGGCTTTTGAAGATAATCCTCCGCTCCCGCCTTGATGGCTTCCACGGCGGTCTTGATGGCCGCCGCCGCGGTCATGATGACCACTCCCACGTTGGGATGATCGACCCGGAATTTTGCCAGGATTTCCAACCCGTTGAGATCGGGCAGGTAAAGGTCGAGCAGGATAAGGTCCGGCTTGAAATCCCGGGCCATCTGCCGGCCCTCGGCACCCGTATAGGCCGAGGCCGTCTCATGGCCCAGATCTTTGAGGAAGGGGGCAAGGGCCACATGCATGGATTTTTCATCGTCAATCAGGAGTATTTTCATGGGCGGTCACCCGTATTCTGCCCTTGGAAAGCAGGCAGTTCAACCAAGAAGGCGGTTCCTTGTGAAAGACTTTCAACCCTTAAAATACCGCCATGGGCCTCCACGATCCGTTGGCTCACCGACAGGCCCAAACCCGAACCGCTTTGTTTGGTGGTGAAAAAAGGCTCAAAAAGACGGGTACGGACCTCCGGCGATATCCCCGGCCCGTTATCCTCCACCCTCAATAGGATTTTGCCCGTTTCCTCCGAACAGCCAAGCGTCAAGATTCCTTCTTTTTCCATGGCCTGGTAGGCGTTCAGCATCAGGTTCACCAGCACCTGTTGGATCCGGTTCCGGTTCACAGGGAGATAGAAAGCATTCTTCTCGAAGGTCCACCTTACCTGCACCCGACTGTGCCGGGGCCCGAACTGAACCTGGACGAATCTCAGGGAAGTCTGCATCAAATCCAGGGCGTCCACTCGTACTAGATCCTGGGAGGTGGTATCCCTGGAAAAGTCCAGGGTATCGTTGATCAGTTGTTTCAGCCGCTCGGTCTGGTCCAGGATATTCTGAACCTGCACTTCCGCATCAGGCGACTCGGTTAACTTTCGCTTTAAATATTGGGCGGAAAGGCCGATCCCCGAGAGCGGATTTCGGATCTCATGGGCCAGGCCCGCGGCCATTTCCCCCATGGCTCCCAGGCGGGTGTACTTGATGAGGATCTGCTCGGCGTTCTTGCGTTCGGTCAGGTCGCGGAATAGCGCAGCCACGGCCAACTTTCCCTCGAAAAGAATACTGAAACTGGCGACCTCCACCGGCACCGTCTCCCCATTTTTCTTGAGGATCCTCCTCTCAACGGGAGGGTTGGCGGAGGAAATATCCACCAGCTGGCTGACCCGGTTTTTTATACTCTCCCTCACATCGGGCGGAGTCAGCAGGTGCCAGCTCTTACCTACCAATTCGGACGGATTTTCATAACCGGTCATTTTGAGAAAGGCCGGGTTCACGTAAAGCGTGAGCTCAATGGTATGGATCATGATGGCATCCGGGGCCCGCTCGATAAGATTTCGGAAGCTTTCCTCCGACCGCTTCAGCGCCCGTTCGGTTTCTTTTTTCTCAGAAAGATCCCTGATCACGCCCACGGCCAGTTTCTCGTTGTTCACGTGGATATTGAAGCTGAGCGATTCGACGGGAATAACGGTTCCGTCCTTGCGCTTGACCTGTCGCTCTATGGGCGGGTTATAGGCTTCCGGGTCTGATAAAGCGTTAATGCGGTCCCGGACCCCTTGATACTCCTCGGGCGGGAGGTGGAAGTTCCAGGGCTGACCGACAACCTCCTCGACCCTCTCATAACCCGCCAGCCTCAAGAAGGCCGGGTTGGCGTAGGAAATCTGATCGCCCCGGTGCACGAGGATGCCGTCGGGTGATTTCTCGATCAAGGCCCTAAAACTTTCCTCCGATTGCCGCAAGACCAGCTCGGCGTTCTTGCGCTCGCTCAAGTCGCGAAACAACACGGTCCAGGCCAATTGACCCTCAAAGAGGATGCTAAAGCTCACTCCTTCAACTGGAACCGTTTCGCCGTTTTTCCTGGTAATTTCCAACTCGACCGGAGGATTAAAAGAGGATGCGTTGTTCAGGTTTTTGATCCGTTCCCGGATTATTGCCCGCTTAGGCTCGGGAATGATCATATCCCAATTTTCCCCCACCATTTCTTCCGCCATCTCATAACCCAAAAGGCGAAGGAGGGCTGGGTTCACGTAGAGAACCATTCCCTGGTTTCCAATCATGATCGCGTCCGGCGATTTCTCGATGAGGTTGCGGAAACTTTTCTCCGATTTACGAAGCTCTTCCTCGGCCAGGACGCTCTCGGTCACATCCCGGTAGTTTAGTACGATACCCCGGATGGCGGGGTTCTCGACCAGGTTGGTTCCGGCCCCTTCAATATGCCGCCAAGAACCATTCTTGTGGCGTACCCGTACCTTCGCCGTCACGGTTCCGCCTTTTAAGCCTTTCAATTCATCGAGTTTTTGGGCCAATCCGGCCTGGTCATGCGGATGGACAATCTCAAGGAAAGGTCTCCCCACCCTTTCTTCGGGGGTATACCCCATGATTTTCACCATGGAAAGGCTGACATATTGGGTGATGCCATCTGTCGTCAAAATGGAGATCACATCGTGCGCGTTTTCGATCAAACCCCTGAATTTTTCCTCCGAGTCCCGAAGCGCCTGTTCCGTCATTCTCCACCCGGTCAAGTCCCTCAAAAGACCCATCCCGACCGGTTCTCCTTGGAAAAGAAGGGAAATACCTGTCGCCTCAACAAAAACCGTCGATCCGTCTTTTTTCAATAAACGCTGCTCCATAGGCAGATTGAAGCCCGATTCCGGTTCAATCCCTTCGATTCTCGGCCGGACCTTCTCCCGATCCTCGAGATGGATAAGGTCCAATACGTGGTTTCCGATCAACTCATTCTGAAATTGATAACCTAGCAACTTAAGAAGCGCCTCGTTGACATAACTGATAATCCCCCTCATATGAAGGATGACCGCTTCAGGGAGTTTCTCGATCAGCATCCGGAAATTCTTTTCCGATCTCCTCAGATCCTCCTCGGCCGATAACCTTTCAGTCACGTCCCGGAAGTTGAGGATGATGCCAGCCATATTGGGGTTTTCAAGGTGGTTGGTGGCGGAAGCCTCGAAATACCGCCATTCCCCCTTGGCGTTCGTGAGACGCATCAGGCCGTTAAAGGTAGCCCCAGGTGTTTGGATCAAACTTTCGTAGGATTGCCGAATACGGGGCTGGTCTTCAGGATGAACAATCTCGAAAAAGGAACGGCCCAAGCGGTCCTGAATCCGGTGACCCAGGATTTTTTCATAAGAAGGACTGATGTAGGTAGAGCGTCCGACGGCATCGACCAGAGCGACCACGTCATGTGAATTTTCAATGAGGCTTCGGAACTTTTCCTCCGACCGGCGCAGTTCATTTTCGGCCCTTTTGCGGTCAGTGATATCCCTCGCGTTGATCACCACCCCCTGGACCGTAGGATTCTCCAGCAGGTTATCCCCGGCGATCTCCATGTCGACCCATCTCCCGTCCTTGTGGCGGATTCGTGCCGTGAAAACTAGAGAAGCTCCTGGTTTTCCAAGGATATCCCTCACGGGCCCCCTAACCCGTTCCCGGTCGTCCGGGTGAAGAAAATCAAAGATCGTGGTCCCAGCCCTTTCCCCCGGCCTATAACCCAGGATGTGCTCCACCGAGGGGCTTTCGTAAACCCTTTTCGCTTCCCGGTCGAGGATATAAACCAAATCGTGGGAATGCTCGATCAGGGCCCGGAAATGCCTTTCCTTTTGCCGGAGTGTTTCCTCCGCTTCCACCCTCGCGGTCACATCCCGATAATTGACGACGATTCCCCCCACATCGGGATCGTGGAGCAGGTTGGTCGCCCGGACGTCCACCACACGGTAATGCCCGTCCTTATGCAGGAAACGCAGCCTCTCGCTCATGGAGGCCCCGGGCTTTTGAACGAGGCTCCGGTACATGGACTGGGCTTTTTCGCGTTCATCGGGATGGAGGGCATCAAAACTGATCCGACCGGCCCTTTCCTTTAGTGTATAGCCTGTGAGGTTGACCACCCCCGGGCTTAGGTATTGGACGGATCCGTCGGCCCCTAGTAAGCCGATGACGTCGTATGATTTCTCGATCATTGCGCGAAACCAACGTTCCCGGCTCTTTAGTTCCTCCTGGACTTTATTCCTCTGGGTTACGTCCCTGGCGTTCACCACGATCCCCCGGACCGCAGGGTCGTTCAGCAAGTTGGTGAGGGTCATTTCGGCGTCGATAAAGGCGCCGTCTTTGCGCCGGACCTTCAAATCCGCCCTGATCACTTTTCCTGGTTTTCGCAAGGCCTGTCGGACCGCCTCCCGGGCCTTCGGCACCTCCTCGGGCGGATGATTATCGTAGGTGACTCCCTTCCTCTCGCCTGGCTCGAAACCCAGGATGCGTTTGATGCTCGGCGCTTCATATATGCGGTGTCCCTGCCGGTCGAGAAGGGTAATGAGATCCTGGGAATTTTCGATCAGCCCCCGGAACCGCTGTTCGGAAAGCCTCAGGGCGTCCTCAGCCTTTTTTTTATCGGTGACATCCCGCAATTGCCCCACCACCGCCTCTACTCCTGGAACATCCAGAAAGTTGGTCAAGATGATGTCCCCATGAACCCAGTGCCCGTCCTTGTGCCGGATTCGGACTTCCACCCGCACCGGAACGCCGGGGTTATTGAAGGCTCGCTTAAAAGCCGCCCGGGCGGTCTTGCGGTCTTGCGGATGAAATTGATTGAACCGGCCCAGGGACGCCCGCTCACCCGGTTTGAACCCGAAAACCCTTTCGATGCCCGGACTCTCGTAAATCCTTTCGCCCTTGCGGTTAAAAAAAGTGACCACATCCCGTGAAGTTTGCGCCAGGACTTCCTCGCGCTTGTCCCTGCGCCATATTTCCTGGATGGATTGGAACGATTCGGTCACGTTGATGGAGATACCAAAAAAGCCCTGGAATTGATGACGATCATTCTGCCAGGGCAGGAATTCGGTCTCGAAAAAATGGTTGTTCAGGGAAAGCACCGCGGTGAAGGTCTCGCCCTTCAGGGCCCGAAGACAAGCCTTACGGATTTCCGAGTTTCGGGGAAACCGTTTCAAGATATTTTCCCCGACGAAAGCCCCCGGTTTGAGCTTCAGGGCCCTCAGGCCCGCCCCTTCTGAAACCCGAATCTTTCCCTTCCGGTCCACCGCCCAAAAAATAACATTCGATTTGCTCAGAAATTGCTGGAGAATTTCCTCGGGCAATGCGCTTGAATGGGAGACTTTTCGGGCAGGGGGCAGGGCGGTTGGTTTGTGGGATTTTTTCATCGGGAACCGTTCTCTTGTTCAAGGGATGAAAGGAAAGGCTTATCGGTTGATAGCAAGTATAATTCATTCACTCCCTTCCCGCTTGAGGTCCAAATGAACTTTCCAAAGTTCGCTGGAAGGGGGAACAAATCGCGAAACGCCTTCCAGACCTTCATTTTCAAGGTTTCAACAGACCAGCCGGATAGGATTAGACCCCTGGTTTTGTTACCATGTACCCGTTTTTCGGCTTCCCCTCTTTTCCGGGGCTACCTTTTCGCGAGGATTTCATGAAACCCGTCAAAGTTTCCGCCTCTGTCCTGTCCGCCGATTTCGGCAATTTGTTGGGGGATTCCCAGAAGGCCATCCAGGCGGGCGTCGATATGCTTCATATGGATGTGATGGACGGCCATTTCGTTCCCAACATCACCTTCGGGGCCCCGGTGATCGCAGGGCTCAAGGGCAAGGTTTCTGTTCCCATTGACAGCCACCTGATGATCGAGAACGCGGAAAAGTTCATCCCCGATTTCGCCAAGGCCGGGTCTACCTATATTCTTTTCCACGCGGAAGCGGTACTCGACCCTAAACCGGTCATCGCCCAGATCCGGGCCCTGGGTTGCAAGCCCGGAATGGTCTTGAATCCCGATACCTCCGAGGAAGCGGCCAAACCCTTTGCCTTAAGCTTGGATTACATCCTGTTCATGTCGGTGTTTCCGGGTTTCGCCGGCCAATCCTTCATCCCCTCCGTGGTACCCAAAATCGCCCGGTTTTCCAAATGGTGCCGGGAAGAAGGCCTGGATCCAATCCTCGCAGTGGACGGCGGCATCTCGCCCAAAACCGCTCCCTCCGTGGTGGAAGCCGGAGCCAATCTGCTGGTTGCCGCCACGGCTATCTTTAAAGCGCCGGATATGGCCCAGGCCGTTCGGGACTTGAAAAACGCCGGAGCGTGAAATTGAGACAGCCGCTTCCCCTCTTATTACTTGCGGTCCTAGGGATCATGGCGGGTTGCGCCACCGAGCCACCCCTTCCTACGAAGACGAAGGTGGAAACCGATCCTTCCCTGCTATTGCTTTCCAAAGCCTCCTCCCAATTATCCTCCCCTGAGGCGCCCGAGTGGGCCCGGGCTGCGGATGAAGCCAGCGCCCAATGGAATATCGACAAAAGCGTGAAGATCGCAGTGCATGAGATTTGGGCCATGCGGGCAAAACCAAGCCAACCCCTCCCGCCCCTGGCTGTCCTCAACACCGATTGCCAGGAACTTAAAATCGAGTCCCTCAAGCGCTACAACCTGAATTCGGACGGAACTGTCGTCCCCTCCCCCTTCACAGGGGAATGTAAATTTGCTCCCCCCGCCCCCGACCTGCCACCCGGACTCGCCGGCGTGACGGTCGTCCGTTTGCCCGAGTTGAACGCGGGGGAAGCGCTAGAGGTGCGGTATACCCTTCAAACAAAGACCTCCACCCTGCCCCCGAGCAAACCCGTTTCCCAGGGCGCCCTGCTCCTTCCGCCTGTACGGGCCGAGGGAAGTTTCGCCTTTTCATGGAATGATTTTGTTCCCGCCCTGAACCGGGGATTGACAGTGACCTTCCCCAAGGATCTTCGGCTATACGCGGTAAACCTGAGATTTCCCGCCAATTATCAACCTGTCGACCAAACGGCGGAGACTACCCATTCCCTGGTTTTTCCGGTCCCCGCTTCCCCAGCCACCCTGATTCAAGAACCCTTCTCCCCGCCCCGATGGGATCTGGCCCCTTTCACGGGTTTCACCCTAAACAAAAGCTGGGAAGAGGCGGTCATGCCCTACCGGAAACGGATCCAGCAATACCTGAACGGGGACCAGAAGGCAGTGAACGAACAAATGGTCGACGTCCTGGGCAACACCACATTGGCCCTGACGGACCGATTGGACAAGTTGAAGCAGTCTATACACCAAAAGGTGGAGTATGTGGATACGGGATTGCCGGTTTACCTGAACCCGGATCGGACCCTCTCGGATATTTTGGCCAGCGGCAAAGGATCGGCCCATGACCTGACGGTCCTATTTGTTTCCGCCTTGAAATCCATGCGATTGAATCCGCTGGTTTATCTTTACCGCAAGGCGGACTCGGGGGAACTGGTCGGCGATCTTCCTGCCCTCTCCCAGTTGGATGGTGTCCTCATTGCAGTGGCGGGCGAAGGCAAAAGCCTGGTATGGATGGATCCCACCGAACCCCTGGCTGGTCCCAACGTGCTTTCCTTGAACGCCCTCGACCGCCAGGCCCTGGCCGTGCTTTCCCCCCTGGCCTGGAAAAACACCCCGCCCTTCATCACGAAAGATCACCGCAAGGAAAGGGACGTGACCGGGGAGCTTGCGGCCGATGGTTCAGTCCATTGCTCGGTGGACCTGAGGGCTTACGGCTCGACCGAACTGTCCATGAGGCAATTTTTCCGCCAGACCACCCAGGAATCCCGGCGGGCCCTGGTGCTTCGGGGCCTTTCCAAACGTTATACCGGAGTGACGTTGGAAGACTATCAGGCCGGGGATTACCGCGATCTATCCCAACCCCTGACCATCCATTATTCCTTCACCGTTCCCCGTTATGCCGAGCCCCTGCCCAAAAAAGGATGGAAGATCTATCCGCTGGTTTTTGACGACGTGGAGGAATTCTTGACGAACCTTAGGGACGCCAGGGAAAACCCGGTAGTGGCCCCGCAAAATTTCAACTCCATCACCCGGGAAATTCTCAAGATCCCCACAGGATTCCTTTGGGGTGATTTGCCGAAAGACCTTACCTTTTCAAACGGCACAGCAGAGTTCATGACCAGTTCGAAACTTCAATTTGGCACCCTCTCCTTCGAGAGAGATCTGAACCTCAAACAACGCGTGATCAATCCGGGGAAGGATTACGCCGATCTCCAGGCGTTTTACCAGATTCTTTTGTCCCAGGATCGAACTCCCTATAAAGCGCTTTTTAACCGGTAAATTTCCAAGAACCGTTAAACCCGCCCATTTTTCAGCGCTTTTTGGTAAACTTTAAAATGTTCAGCAATATCCCCTGGAGCAAAGTCATCCGAATTTTTTTCTACGCTTCATGCTTTATGACGTTTTGCATGGGAAGCGCCCTCCAGGCCGCTTCCATTACTTTCACGGTAGATCCCACCCAAAACAATAGTTCTATCTCCCCCTTATCCTATGGAAGCAATCAGGACATTGGCGTCACTCAGATCCCCTTATACCGACAGGGCGGGAACCGCATGACGGGATACAACTGGGAAAACAACGCTTCCAATGCCGGTATGGATTACGGCCCAAACCACGAGGATTGGTATCTACTTTCAACGATGAACCCGGCCCCTCCCCAGAACGGCAATCAGTTGCCCGCTACGGTCGTGTGTCAATTCATTAATAACAATAATGCCGTGAACGCCTCCTCGCTCATTACGGTCCAAATGGCCGGGTACGTCTCCGCAGATGGCAATTGCAATTGCGTGGTCAGCGTCACAGGAGCGGCCGACTCGGCGGGGACCTATTGGAAACAGGTCGTGAACATCAATGCCCTCTATCCCCCCTACCCAGGGGCCCCGGTCACGACCGACGACTTCGTCTACATGAACGAGTTCCTTCATTATCTATTCTCCAAGGTCGGGACGGCCTCCACCACCGGCGCCAAGTACTATTGCCTGGACAACGAGCCTGGCATTTGGCAAAGCACCCATCCCCTGATACACCCCAACGCGGTGGGTTGCGCTGAGGTGGCGAACAAGGGAATCAGCATGGCCACCCTGATCACTTCCATGGATCCAGCGGCCCAGGTATTGGGTCCCGTCTGCTATGGCTGGGGGGAATACACAAATAATTCCAACGCGCCCGACGATGGAATCCTTGCGACCTATGACAACGGCAACTATATTCCCTATCTCAACTATTACCTGGCCCAAATGAAAACCGCGTCCCAAACAACCGGGCGAAGACTTTTGAATTACTTGGATTTACATTGGTATCCCGAGGCTCAGGGGAACGGGGTTCGGATCACAAACGACGATGTTACCCAGCCCGTGGCCATCGCCCGCATGCAGGCTCCCAGGTCGCTTTGGGACCCCACCTACACTGAAACCAGCTGGATCGCCCAATCCTCCTTGCCAAACACGCCCATCACATTGATTCCCCGTCTTCAGGCGGCCGTCAGTCAATACTATCCAGGCACCAAGCTATCCTTTTCTGAATATCAGTACGGATCAGGGGAGGATATTTCAGGCGGAGTGGCCCAGGCCGACGCGCTGGGCATCTTGGGAAAGTATGGGGTTTTCGCCACCCGCTGGGACGACGGGACTTCCGATACCTACGTTAAGGCCGCCTATTACCTTTATTTGAACTATGACGGGAGCAATTCCAAGTTTGGCGACACGTCCATACTTTCCACCACCAGTTCGGTCACCGAAACCTCCATTTACGCCGCCAAGGACAACAGCCATCCCAACCGCATTAACGTCATCCTGTTGAACAAAGATTACACTAGCAATAATCAGGCCTCCGTGACCCTGAACAACCTATCGGGAGGTCAGCAGATTTCTGGCATGCGGGTTTTCCGGTTCGATTCCACCACTTACAATCTGTACACGCCTGGCACCGCCCCCACGACAACGACCAACACCTTTACCGATACGTTGCCCTACCGGTCCGCCACCCTTTACGAAATAACCCTGAGTACAAGTTTTCCCACTTTCACCCCTACGGTTACGCAAACCCCCACGATCACCCCAACCTTTACCAAGACGGCAACAAGCACACCTTCCTCCACTCCCACCGGGACCCCGACCCCTACCTTTACTTCCGCCCTCACTTCGACTTACACCCCCACCACAACCTTCAGCTTGACCCCCACGACGACTGGGACCCCGACCAACAGCCCGACGATCACCGATACCCCCACCATTAACCTGACGCCAAGCGCGACTTTTACGGTGACATATACCCCCACCTGGACCGGAACTTTCACTTGGACTGGAACGCCCTCTTTCACCGCCACGCCAACCTTGACGCCCTCCCCCACCTTCACCCGAACAACGACCTGGACCCCGTCCTTTACCAATACCGCGACATTCACGAATACTTCCACTACCACATCCAGCGCCACCCTCACCCCGACCGTGACTTCCACCGCCGCCCTCAACGCCCAGGGGCCTATTTCAACCCCCGTTCCCTTTCCCAACCCGGATCGGGGCAACCTCCCGGTTACCGTCGCTTTTGTTCTTCAAAACCAAACTCCCAACCTGGATGTGAAAATGTTCACCACGGCCTTCCGAAAAGTCTGGCACACCCAGATGACTAATGTTGCGGCCGGATATACACGGATTCCCCTGCCGTTGAATGTTCCAGGAGGCATCAACCTGGCGAATGGTATTTATTACATCGTCGTCAGCGACGGCAAAAACCGAGGATTGGGCAAGCTCATGCTGATCCACTAAAAGCTGTTTTCAATCCTTGGCTTGATAAATTCCGCCAAGAGCTTTATAAGTCCTTTCATGAACCGCCCAATCACCCGCTTTTCTCTTCTGTTTTTGGCCTTTTGGGTCATGGGTGGCCAATGGCTGATGCTTCAATCCGTGGCCTGGGTCAACATGGTGAAGGACTATTCCCATAATGCCACCCTATCACAGGCACTGGCCAAGACCTTCGACGGAAGCCACCCCTGCCCCCTTTGCCGGTTCATCCAGAAGGAAAAAACCGCCCAGAATTCATCCAAGGTGGTTCCCGTGCCGCCCAAGAATTTTTTCCTTCACGTGTCATTCTCGATTCTTTTGGTTTTTTTGCTTAGTCAACCCGCTGTCTTTTTTCTCAGGGCAGTTTTAAAGAATCTTCTGCGCCCTCCCTTTTCTCCCCCTCCGGAAGCCCTTCCCCAGTTTTAAAAGCTTTTTCAACCAGCATAACTGCGGCCCAAACGTTTTTTTCGGGCTATTCGTTCATCCACTTCCAACAACAAGGGGAATAAAAAATGTTAAAAATATTCAGGATTTCAGGTTTAAATTTTTTCATCTTCACGATGGTTTCAATCCTCAGCGCGGTTCCGTCCTGGGCTTGTTCCGTCTGCGGATGCGGGGACCCGCTGGCCTCGGCCGGCACTGCCCACCTGCTGGCCGATACCTTTCGCCTATCCCTTGAGAGCGTCTATTTGACGGCAAGCGCCCAGAGCGACGATCTGACCGAAAGCTCGGAAACCGTACGGCAGGTCAATCTCAACAGCACGCTTTCCTACAGCCCCAGCGACGACCTCGTTCTTTCAGCCACCTTCCCCCTGGTGGAAAAATACTGGTATTACACAGCCTCACCCCAGACCCTTTCCCTGGGCGGGGCCAACGACGAGGGGACACCCTTCGGAATCGGAGATGTGATGGTCGGGGCGCGTTATTATCTTCTGAGCGAGACCAATTTCATGGCCAAGATGTACCGTGGGCTGGCCGTCTCGGCGGGGGTCTATCTGCCGACCGGCGGAACCAATTTCACCTCGTTGATAACAGGGAACAACCTGGACACCCATGCCCAATTGGGAACCGGAGCCTGGGCCTTCTATGGGGGTCTGTTATTCAGCAGGGTCGCGGACGATTTCAGCTTTAATGCCAACGCCAACGTGATCCTTCGGACTGTAGCGGGAACCAACGACCCGGCTTCTCCGGTTTACCAATACACCTTTGGGGATTCAATCACGGGAGGGGTCCAAGGACAACTTCATCTTTCCGATCCAACCGCGGTCTCCCTGGCGTTGGAGGGCCGTTACGCCTCCTCCGACACGGAGCTGAATCCCAATATGGGTCCTGGAATCGTGTCCACCCCCAATACTGGCGGAACGGTGTTGGACTTGACGCCAGGCTTTTGGTGGAACATCAGCGGAGATTCGGCCCTATACGCCAAGGTCCAGATCCCCTTCTTGACCAGCCTCAACGGTGTTCAAGATGTGGGTCCCACCTATACCCTTGGCACCCAATTCCTTATCCATTGATCTGTTATTTGTTTTTGGGTTTTTCCGGGGTGCCCGAGGCCGTGGGAGTGGATTGAAGTTCCACGACGCTCTTGGGTACCGCTAGGAGGGTGAAATTCTTGGCCCGATCCCAGGCCAGGGCGAATTCCTTCAGGGAGACCGTTAAGGGGCCGACCGCCGGATCGACCACGAAAAGCTGTCCCTGTTTCAAGTCAAACCCCGTGAGAACATCGTAATGGCTGTTGTGCCCGTCCTTGGAGGTGATCATGAGGATGAGGGGCCGGCCCTTTTTCAAGTGGTAGAAAAGGCCTGTGTTTTCGTCCGCGGTGAGCGTGCCCGGGAAAACCACCGCCTCATAATCGGCAGCGCGCAAAACCGTCACCAGATCCAGTCCCTTGAGTCCCGACCCGGCCGCGGCCGTGGTCCGTAGCCATTCTTCCTGGGTCTGATTCAGTTTTTGGTTATAAAATTTCGCGATCATCTCCAGGTTGGCTAATCCGCACAGGTTGGGGCTTTCCTGTTTTACCCAAGAAACCTCCAACTTAACAGACGGTAGAGCGGCTTCGGGCATCGTTGTCGGCGTTGGGGTCTGGGCCGCTCCACGAATCACGGCTGGCCAGGAAGAAACCATACCTAATAGGATCAGGGTCATTCCAAAACGAGATTTCATTCTTGATTCCTTTAATCGGAGGTTCTTCGAGCAGGAACATCATACAAGGGCTTTTGAGTGATTCAATTTGTAAAAGCCACCCGCCTGTGAGTAAGTACAAAGAATTTCCCGTTAAAACCATCTAATTTGCCAAGATTCAAATATTTTCACTCTTCTTTATAATGAGTCAACTTTTTGAAGGAGTCCTTATGAAAAATATTATGGCTTTCGTTGCGCTGATTCTTTTGTTCCCAATTTCACAAAGTTTCGCGGGTACTACTAAAATCCCAATTTCCGCCGGTGGTCCGGCCGTAGCTATCGGAATACTTTCAGCTATCGGAATTGATCCATTGGGGCTCGGACTAGCCGGTTCTTCATCCACTGCCCCCTCCGCCTCTCTTAAAGGTACGACGAATCAAAACGACTTTCAGTCGTTGGCCTCTTTACCGGGATCGTACGATTTGTTGAATCAATCCGCCGGAAGTTCTTTAACTACTCTCGATATTCTCAAGTAATTAAATCTATCTTCGAAAAGGCCATCCCCTCAAGGGTGGCCTTTTTTGTTTTATGCTTTGAAACCGTTTGGAACACTCCTATAATCTTCAAAATTCAAGGAGGACAAAAAACGTGAAAAAATTAGTTTGTTTATTCGTACTGGCATTTTTTTCATCAATGACCCAAGGTTATGCGCAAAAAGTTCCCATTTCGGCGGGCGGTCCGGCTGTCGCCGTCGGTATTCTTTCCGCAGTTGGTATCGATCCCCTGGGCCTAGGCTTGGGCGTTGCCTCCGCCCCTTCAAATACATCAAAAGATCAAGCCAAGGGCAAAACCGAATTCGAAACCTTGGCATCCTTTCCCGGTTCTTTTGATTTGTTGAATCAGTCTGCTGGTAGCTCCTTGACGACCCTCGACATTCTTAAGTAACTAGCGTTATTGAAAAAAGGCCGTCCCTTCGGACGGCCTTTTTTTGTTTGTTCGGACGCTGTTTGAAAATGAAAGAATTAGCATTGAATCTTGTTTATTCGTGAGAACCGCCTGAAAATAGCCAACCATGTTCGATCAATTTACTGAAAAAATTCAAACGGTCTTCAAGAACCTTCGCGGCCAGGGCAAGCTGACCGAGACTAATATTGAGGACGCCCTGGAACAGGTCCGGCTGGCCCTGCTGGACGCCGACGTTCACCTCGATACCGCCAAACTTTTCCTGGAAAAAGTGAAAACCAAGGCTCTCGGCAAAGAGGTGGCCCTTAGCCTCAATCCGGGCCAGGTTTTCATCAAGATCGTCCATGAGGAACTCATTGAGCTTCTGACCCCCAAGGATCGCAACGCCACCAGGCTGCGATTTGCCCCCGCCCCGCCCACCCTGATCCTCTTGGCCGGTTTGCAGGGAACGGGAAAAACCACCACCGCCGCGAAGATCGCCCTCTGGCTCAAGAAGGATGGCCGTCGTCCCGGCCTGGTGGCCGCCGACCTCGTGCGTCCCGCGGCCATTGACCAGCTGGGAGTCCTGGCCTCCCAAATCGGCGTTCCTTTTTACCGGCCCGAACCCGGGGAAAGTTCCCTGGAGGTTTGCCAACGAGCGGTCAAGACCTGTCTTCAAAACGACTGCAACATTCTGGTATTGGACACCGCAGGGCGCCTGCAGGTGGACGAAGCCATGATGGCCGAGATCACTTTGTTGGCCCAGAAGCTCAAGCCTGGAAATATCCTCTTCACCCTAGACGCCATGACAGGGCAAAATGCGGTTGCGGTCGCCAAATCTTTCCATGAGCGCCTCCATCTTACCGGGATCGTTCTTACCAAGGCGGATGGCGATGCCCGGGGCGGCTCCCTTTTTTCGATCACCTCAGCGACCGGTCTCCCCATCCAGTTTGTGGGTGTGAGCGAGAAGATGGAGGGGCTCGAGCCCTTCTACCCTGACCGCATGGCTTCCCGCATTCTGGGTATGGGTGACCTGCTGAGTTTCGTGGAAAAAGCCGAGGCAGTGGCCCGCCAATCGGCGGCCGAGAAACAAGTTTCCTCCAAACCCTCCGACTTCAACCTCAACAATCTGCTGGATCAGATCCGCCAGCTGAAAAAGATGGGTTCCATGGAAGAAATCCTCTCCATGATGCCGGGCAATCCGGCGCAGAAAAAGCAGATGTTATCCCAGGCCCCGGATGAGAAAAAAATCAAGCGCATGGAAGCGATCCTGCTTTCCATGACGGCCAAGGAGAGGCAGTTTCCCCAACTCTTGGATGGGTCTCGAAAAAAACGCATCGCATCCGGTTCCGGAACTAGACCAGACGAGATAAACGTTTTATTGAAGCAGTACGACATGATGAGAAAAGTGATGAAAAAAGGCGTTATGGGCAAGTTCCCTCCCATGACGGGCGGAGGATTCAATCCCGGCGCGGGTTTCCCTCCCGGTTTCCCACGGTAATCCCGCCTTCCCAAGTTTTACCGTGACGAAACTTCCCATTTCGTTCTCTCCCGGCCATCCCAGTACTCGTTGACGTTCCCAAAGACACGGGGATAGAATGAGCCCCTCCTTTTCCACTCCTCACTTTTTCAAGGTTAAACAGCCAAACATGGGACTTTTCGGAAGCAAAGACGACAAGAAAAAAGAGCTCCTGGAGACAGCCGAGAAGCTGGCGGACCAGGGCGAAACCTCCAAGGCCCTCAAAGAGCTCCAAAAAGCCGTCGAGCTGGACCCCCAGTTCAAGGAGGCCTTCACCGCGATGGCCTTCCTCTATACCGACCTGGGCCAGCCCGATAACGCGATCGAGATATTCCGTAAGGTCATTACCCTCGACAACAATTCCCCGGAAGCCTGGAACAATTTGGGGCTCACTCTCGCCCGGTGCGAACGCTACAAGGAAGCCGTCAAGACCTTCGAGGACGCCATATCCCGCAACCCGAAGACCGCCACCTTCTTCAACAACCTGGGAAACGTTTATTACGAACTGGGCCAGTACGCCCAGGCCATGCAGGTGTTCCAGACCGCCGTCGAGCTCGACCCTTCCTATGCGGAAGCCTACCATCGACTTGGAATTGATAAGGATACGGCCGGTAATATGGAAGTGGCGCTCAAGCGCCTGGAAGAATCAGCCAAAACCGGGAAGAACAAAGCCAAGGTAGCCTTTGACATGGGCACCCTCTACGCCAAGCAGGAGCTACTGGATAAGGCGGTCAAATCCTTCACTGAGGCCTGCCGCCTGGACCCTCGCTTCGAACAGGCCTTTATGGCCCTTGGCTTCGCCTACGAACGCAAGGGCGACCTTCAAAAGGCCCTTGAAACCTTCGGCAACGTGGTGACCCTGAATCCGCAAAGCGCCAAGGTACACAACACCATGGGCCTGATCTTCGACAAGCTCAAGCTCTACAAGCAAGCCATCAACGAATACCGTGTCGCCATCAAGCTCGAACCCAGCTATGCCAATGCCCATTTCGTGTTGGGCCAGGTTTACGAGAACAAGGGGATCATCGAGAAGGCCGTAGCCGAGTATGAGAAATTCGTTCGTATTCACGAAACCGGCGCCATGGTCGAGGAAGCCAAGACCCGAATTTCCCGCATCCGGAACATTTCCCTGGAAGATGTGGAACAATCCCTGGCTCAGAAAAAGCAGGATTCCCCCGGCGGAGCGGGCCATTCGGAAAAACCAGCAGCCCAGCCTTCTACCTCACCTTCACCCTCGGTTTCTCCAACACCACTAGTGCCTGCCCCAGCCGCCTCAACGTCTTCCGCTCCCCCCTCATCCTCCGCCCCAAGCCCGGCGGGGGTACCAGCTGACCCTGGAAGTGTGAAACTGACGGACCCCAAAGAGTATTTAAAACAGGTTCTAGCAAAAGCCCGCGCGGCCAAAAACCCGCAGGCAGTGGCTCCTGCCGCCGCCCCCGCCACGCCTACTCCGGTTCCGGCGCCAGCCCCTAAAGCCGCTACTCCAGCGCTAACACCAGTTCCCACTCCCACACCGGCCCCATCGCAAATTCCTCCACCCCCCGGACCCCAGCCAGTTGCTGCCCAGGTTCCACCCGCTCTGGTTCCCGCGCCCACTTCTGCCCCAAAAATTATCATGGTTCCCCGTCCATCGATACCAGTCCCAGCTCCCACACCCTCACCGGTCGTTCCACCTGTCACCACCGCCCCGCCCGCAGAACCCGAACCTTCCCCAGCTCCCGTTCCATTGCCCGAGGTGGAGATGGCGGTTGTCGCCCCCGAACCCGAAGTGGTAGCCCAAGAAATTCCCGTTCAGGAAACAGTCCCGCCCGCCGAACCTGAATTCAGTTTCGACAATCTACCGGCTTCGGCCTTGGATGGATATGAACTCGACGAACAGGATGTGTTGAACGCCATCGCCCAGGTGGACACCCAGAGCGTGGAGCAGGAGGCCCAGGTCCTGGAGACCGTGGAAGCCATCGGGTTATCCTCCTCCGACGAGGTCCTGGACGACAGCACGCGAGAATTTCCAACTACCGTCATGCCCGACTCCCCTGCGGACATACCACCCGCTCCCACGCCGGCCATCCCCCCGAGAATTGACCCAGCCCCCGATTCCGGCTCCCAGCCTGTCATCAAACGGGGTTTTTATTGAAAATCGGGGTCTTGTTTTTCCTTGCCAGATGCCAAGACAATTATATTATTGATTTCACTCATACGTCCCAAGGAGACGCCCCATGCCCGACGTGACCTACCTAGCCAAGTATTCCCCCTTTAAGTCCTTTGACGGAAACGACCTTGAGGCGTTGGGTTCCGTGGGTGAGGAAAAAGCCATCAAGAAGGACGAACTGGTGTTCGACGAGGATTCGAAGGGCGACAGCATGTATATCCTCAAAACGGGCGCGGTGAAGATCCTTAAGAAGGTCAAGAGCCAGGAAAACACCATCGCGGTTCTGAACCCCGGCGAGTTTTTCGGAGAAATGGCCCTGCTGGACGGGCTTCCCCGTTCAGCGGCCGTGCGGGCCACCACCGACAGCGAGATCCTGCAGATCACACTCGAGGGTTACCAGAAATTGCGCCGGGAAAAGCCCCATACGGCCCTCAAGCTAATGGATATCATCATCAAGGTTCTCTCCAACCGCCTTCGTCAGGCCAACAAAAACCTGGAAGTGATCAGTTTCTGGATTGAGTAAAGGCAGTCCACATCTGACGGTCGACAGTCCGCAGGAAAGGCGCACATCAAACACCCAAAGGTAGTGCTGTCGACTGTCACCTACTGTGAGCCCACAAGGCCGAACAGCGAGATTTGGTGATCCCAATTCCAGAAAGAATTGGGGTGGACTGTTGACCGTTGACTGATGTAAATAAAAAGCCCCGGATGGGGACCGGGGCTTCAAGAGGGGGGGTCCCCTCAGTGCCCGGCTGGGGAGCCGGGACACGTCTTTCGTCTGAATTCTTAGTTGCTCTGCACCTGCTGCTGTTTCTTGGCTTCCTGTTCCTGCAAACGCTGTTGTTTCTTAGCTTCTCGGTCCAGATCGTCCTGCAGGGAGGTCAAGATGTTGGCAATTCGGGCCTGCATGTTGCGAAGCGCCCGGTCCTTGCCCCCACCCAGGTCGGGAACGGTGATCTCGCCGAAATTGTTTATATGCGATTTAGCGAAGAACTTTCCCTTTTCTTCATATAGTACAACCTCAAACTCCTTCTCGTGGACCGTCACTTTCACTTTTTCGCCGGCATGACTCATGAATAAGGCTCCTGTGGGCGTTTCTTTGGGAGCGATATAGTACCTTTCACCAGGTTCTTTTGCAAGTTTTGGGGCTTTTCGAGACTCTTTCTCTTTTTGTTTTTCTTGATAGTTTTTGAAGCGCCTGTTATCAATACCTCTGTTTCAAACGCCCCTGCAAGGGTTGGAAATATGCTCGCCAACATCCGAAGCGCCGCCCTTCTGGGCATTGACGCCTACCCCGTCGAGTGCGAGGTGGACATCGCCCCCGGCCTCCCCACCTTCCAGACCGTCGGCCTTCCCGACGCCGCCGTCAAGGAATCCAAGGACCGGGTCAAGAGCGCCCTCACTAACAGTCAATTCCCGTTTCCCGTCCAGCGCATCACCGTCAATCTGGCTCCCGCCTACACGAAAAAAGAAGGCCCCTCCTTCGACCTGCCAATGGCCGTGGGCATCCTGGTCGCATCGGGAAAGCTCCCTGCTCATTGCGTGGAAGGCTGTTGGATGGTGGGCGAACTCGCCCTGGACGGGAAAGTCCGGCCTATCCGGGGCAGTCTGCCTATTTCCCTGGCGGCCCGGGAGGCGGGTGTGCGAGCCCTTCTGGTTCCGCCGGAGAACGCCAAGGAAGCTGCGGTAGTCCAGGAAACCCCCGTTTTCCCCGTACGAACCTTGAGGGAGGCCTACGAAGTGTTGGCCGGGCTCAAGAAACTAGAGCCCGTGAAGATAGACCTGGAAAACGAATTCCTGCAGCACTCGTCCTACCGCGTGGATTTTTCCGATATCAAGGGCCAGGAAAACGCCAAGCGGGCCATGGAAGTGGCTGCTGCGGGCGGGCACAACATCCTTTTGGTTGGCCCGCCTGGTTCGGGCAAGACCATGCTGGCCAAGCGCCTCCCCACCATCCTTCCGCCCCTGACCCTGGAGGAGGCCATCCAGACCACCAAGATCCATTCCATCGCAGGTACCCTGGGACGCCGTCGAGCGCTCCTGGCCACCCGTCCCTTCCGTTCCCCCCACCACACCATCTCGGACGCAGGGCTGATCGGAGGCGGAACCATCCCCCGTCCCGGCGAGGTCAGTCTGGCCCACCACGGTGTGCTTTTTTTGGACGAGTTTCCCGAGTTCAACAAGAACGTTCTGGAGGTTTTGCGCCAGCCCCTCGAGGACGGTCAGGTGACCATTTCCAGGGTGCAGTCCAGCCTAACCTTCCCCGCCCAGTTCATGCTGGCGGCTGCCATGAACCCATGCCCCTGTGGTTATTACACCGACCCTTCCCGGGAATGCGTCTGCTCCCCACGCCAGATCCAGAAATACCTGGGCCGGATCTCCGGTCCCCTGCTGGATCGCATCGACCTGCATATTGAAGTGCCTTCCCTTAAGTGGAAGGAAATCTCCGATACCGCGCCCTCCGAGGCCTCCGCGCCGATCCGGGAAAGGGTCTGCCGGGCCCGGGAAATCCAGGGAATAAGGTTCCAGGGTTCGGGAATTCACGCCAACGCCCAGATGACGCCCGCGCTCATGCGGGAGCATTGCCGTCTCAACGATCCCTCCCAATCGCTTCTTCAAAGCGCCATGGAAAAGTTCGGCCTCTCGGCACGGGCCTATGACCGCATCCTCAGGGTGTCACGCACCCTCGCCGACCTGGATGGCGTTCCGGATTTGGAACCCCGCCACGTGGCGGAAGCCATCCAGTACCGAAACCTGGACCGCAGCGTCTGGCGTTCATAACAAGGAGGTAAATTCACCCGCTGACACCTTCATTGGGTAAAAAAGACCCATTCCCGCCCCTTCCTTGCTTAATGTTTTCAAAATCGCAGGTCAAATCCCGTGAACGTCCCCCCCTAAAGGTTTAAAATGGGAATGTCCCTACCGCCCTTCCGCTTGGAAAACATGGAACCCCAATCCTCCCCGAACCCCAGCAGGCCCTTCTTCATCGGAATCATCCTGGCCATCGTCTTTTTTTCCATCATCGGTTTTTTCTCTTTCCTTTCCATCAGCCGCAACGAGGACTCGGCGGAGTGGGTGGAACAATCTTACGAGGCCATTTCCGCCCTGCAGAAAATCCCAGCCGACCTGCGGGCCATGGAGAGCGGCTCGAGGGGCTTCCTGCTCACCCACGACCCTCAATATTTGTATTCCTACCAGGCGGGCCGTAAGTCGATCCAGTCGGACCTGTTAAGGGCCCGCACCCTCTCCCACGACATTCCGGACCTGGCCCCCCTCTTTAACCGGCTCGACCCCCTCGTCTCGGAAAAGATTGACCTCACGGGTCAAACCGTCCGACTGAGCCAGGCCGGGCGCTTCGACGAAGCCTTGGCCCTTGTGAAAAAAGGACAGGGAAAAAACCTGATGGGCCAGATGGACAAGGAAACCTCAGACATGCAGACAATGGAGCTACGATTCCTTCAGAACCGGAAAACCCAGGAATATGCCAATCAAGAAAGGGAGATTTGGTCCCTATTCCTGTCCTGCGTGGCAGTTATTTGCTTGCTCCTGGCCGGGGGCTGGTTTTTCTGGCACCAGGCCCGGGACACCCAGGCCACCGCCCTTAAACTCCTTTCAAGCGAAAAAAGATTCCATTCCCTTCTTGAGTCCACCACCGATTCCTTCATCACCACCAACCAGTCGGGCCTGGTGGTGGACGTGAACCCCGCTACCGAGATCCTTTTCGGATTCACCCGCGACGAGTTGAGGGGCCAACCCCTGGAACAGATCTTGGCCTTTTCGGACACGGGCGGCGACGCCGCCCCGCCCTTCGAACGTTTCTTGAGCGCCGCCGAAAGCGCCCGCAGTTCGGGCGCCATCGAGCTGAACATGCGGCGCAAGGACGCCACCGAGTTTCCAGCCGAGGTCTCGCTGGCGGCCTGGAAAACCGAGGCCGAGACCTTCTACACCATCATTTCCCGGGACATCTCGGAAAGAAAATTCTTCACCAAGATGCTCATGAAAAACGAGCATCGGCTTTTCCAGTTCCTGGAGGCTATCCCCGTGGGCATCTTCGTGTTGGATCGACTGGGCAAGCCCTACTACGCCAACCAGACCGCCAAGACTCTTTTCCCCAAACGAGTGGACGCCCGGGTCCCACCCGAACAATTCGCCGAAGCTTATGGCCTTTACCGCGCGGACCAGAAAAGCCTCTATCCCTCCGAGCAGATTCCCCTGGTCCGAGCCCTCAAGGGTGAAAAATCGGCCGTGGACGATTTGGAGGTCCGGGACGGGGGAAACGCGACCCCCCTGCAGGCCTGGGGCGTCCCGATTCTGGACGAAGTGGGCAAGGTCAAATACTGCGTTGGAGTTTTTTTGGACATCACCGAACGTCGTCAAAGCATGCGAGCCCTCCAGGAGAGGGAGGAGTTTTTTCGGACGCTCTTTGACGACAGTCCCATCGGCATGACCCTGGCCTTCCCCGATTCTACCCTCATCAACGTGAACCGGGCCTTCACCCACTTGACGGGATACACCAAGGAGGAACTGGTGGGCGGGTCCTACAGGAACCTCTCCCACCCCCTGGATGCGGCCCGGGAATCTTATCTCGACGAGAGCCTGGTTGAAAAAAAGATTCCCCATTACAGCCTTGAAAAACGCCTTCTCACTAAAGAGGGACGGGAGGTCTGGTGCAAGAAATCTTCCTCCCTTATTTTGGGCGTCAACGATGACCCGCTCTTTATCCTGGGGGTCGTGGAAAACATCCACGACCAGAAGGAAGCTGAAACCGTTCTTCGAAACAGCGAGGAACGATTTCGGGTCCTGACCGAGTCGATCAACGACGGCATCATCTCCACTGATTCGGGAGGACGTATCTCCTTCAGCAACCCCGCCGTCGAGCGCATCTTTGGCTACTCCCGCGAGGAGCTTGCGGACATGACCATCTTCCCCCTCATGAGCCAGGCCACGATGAAGGAAAACCTGGGCCTGATCCAGAGTTACTTCAAGACCGGCACAGCCACCCTGCCGGGCCAGACTGTCGAGTGGATGGGCGTCCGTAAGGACGGCCAAGAAATTCCCGTGGAGGTTTCCTATTTCTCGTGGAAAACCTCCCAGGGGTCCTTCTTCACCGGCATCGTCCGGGATATCACCGAGCGCAAACAAATCGAGGAGATGAAACGCGACCTGCTGGCGGTGGTTTCCCACCAGCTCAAGACCCCGGTGGCGGAAATCAACGGCTACATCGAGAACATGCTGGACGGCCTGGCGGGAAACTTAAGCGAAAAGCAGCGGGAATACCTGACCGACATGAGGGAAATCGGGGTGGAAAACTACCGCCTGATTTCCGATCTACTGAACATGTCCAAGATCGAGCGGGGGGTCGCGGCGGTTAACCTGCAGACCGTTTCCCTGAAGCGCATCCTGGAATTGGCCATGAGAGATTACGAAGCTTCCATCCAGCGTAAGGGGCTGGATCTGCGAGTCCATGAGTTCCCCCAGGACCTGGATTTATGGGCCGATCAGGACAAAACCGTGGAAGCCCTGCGTAACATCATCAACAACGCACTGAAATGCACAGATAAAGGGTTCATCGCCCTCCTGACGAGGGAGGAGGACGATTTCGCGGTGGTCGAAATTGAGGACACGGGCATCGGCATGAAACCCGAGGCCCTGAAGCGTCTTTTCACCAAGGACCGGGTCATGGGGGCCGAGGCTTCCCGATCCGGGTCGGGGCTTGGGCTATTCATCGCCCGCAGCTTCATCCAGCTGCAGGGAGGTGATATTACGGTCCAATCGGAGGTGGGACAGGGGAGTGTTTTTAGGGTCAAAATACCGAAAGTAAAAAGGAGCGGCCATGTCTAATAAACTAATATTGATCGTGGAGGACCAACCCGGGTTCCGACGCATCTACCGGGACGTACTGGCAACAGACGGTTACGAGGTGATTGAGGCCGAGGACGGCGCGGCAGGCTGGGCCATGGTCCAGGGCCGCAAACCCGACCTGGTTTTGCTGGACCTGGGATTGCCGATCTTGGACGGTTTTGAAGTCTTGAAAAAAATCCGCGGTACCGCGGAAACCCGGGCCATCCCCGTGATTATTTTCTCCGTTCTGGGCGAACAAAAGGACATCCAGCGCGGGATGGAATTGGGCGCTAACGACTATACGGTGAAGGGTTTTTACACGCCCCGTCAGATCCTGGCGAAGATCAAGGAACTGTTAGCCAAGACTCCCCAGGTTGAACAAGCTCCCCCGCCCGGGGTCACCCCCTCCTCCGTACCGGCTCCCGTTCCGCCGACGGCCTTCAAAGTGCGGATGCACGCCGACTGGGGCGAGGAACCGAGATTTTGTTCTGAACTAGGCCTCTCCCAGGGCCACCCCTGCCCCCATTGCAACACGGAGATGGTGCTGGAGCTGATTCCCGACTACCAGCGAACGGACGGCCACTGGTTCACGGGTCACCTGACCTGCACCAGCTGTCATAAGGATTTTTGAAAGGCGCCCAGAGGAGAAAAACATGGAAACGTTACCGATTCCCGAAATACCCGATCCACTGCCGGAAGGACCCTCCAAGGGCCGCATTTTAATTTGCGACGACCAGCGGGGTTTCCGCCGGGTTTACCGGGATGTACTCGAGAAGGACGGCTACCAAGTGGAAGAAGCCACGACTGGCGAGGAGGGCTGGGAAGTTATCATGGACAAGAAGCCCGACCTGGTTTTGCTGGACCTTGGCCTGCCTGTGCTCGATGGTTTCCAGGTTCTGGAAAAAATGCGCCGGAGCGCCCAAACCAAGGATATTCCCGTCATCATTTTCTCAGTTTTGGGCGAGCCCCGGGACGTTCAAAAAGCCCTCCAAATGGGAGCCAACGACTATACGGTTAAGGGTTTTTACACCCCCCGCCAGGTCCTGAGCAAGATCAGGGACCTCATGAACAACCGCCAGAAAAAGTCCACCGGGAATTCCTACCATCTTCAAATCCAAAGCGGCGCCAAGGACGAACCGGTTCTCCTGCAGGACCTGGGCCTGGAAAACGGGTTGAATTGCCCGGAATGTCATTTTCCGCTCGATGCCGAGTTTTCCCCCGATTACGCCCGAGCGGATGGCCACTGGTTCGCGGCCCGCTTCAGTTGCTCCCGATGCGGAAAGCCGTTTTGATACCGCTGAAAGGGCCATGCTTCATTGGTGTTAGCGACAAAACAATCTTTATAGTTCATAGGTAAGCTATTAGCGGTAAGTTATTCGCTGTTAGCTAAAGGCTAACGGCCAAAAACCAAGAGCTGGTGAATTTACCTGTTCACCGCGCTCATGTCGGCGTAGCGGGCGCCGGCGGTAACCCCCAGGGGAAAGGCTTCATCCAGCAGGTTCAGGTCTTCTTTCGTCAAAACTACCTTCAAGGCCCCGGCGTTTTCCTCCAGCCTTTTCCTCTTCTTCGTCCCGGGAATGGGAATGACGTCCTCCCCCTGGACCATCACCCAGGCCAAAACCAGCTGAGCGGGAGTGCAGTTCTTTTCCACCGCCATTTCCTCCACGTTTTTCACTAATTCGAGGTTCTTGGCGAAATTCTCCGGTTGGAAACGGGGATGCTTGAGACGCCAGTCGTCCTGCGGCAGGTCTTCGGGTTTCAGGAAGGCGCCGGTCAAGAATCCACGCCCGAGGGGACTGTAGGCCACGAAGGCGATTCCCAGTTCCCGGGTGGTTTTCAAAATCTCCTGCTCCGGGTCCCGCGACCAGAGCGAATACTCGGTTTGCAATGCGGAAACCGCGTGAACCTGGTGGGCCCTTCGAATCGTCGCGGGCGCCGCCTCGGAAAGCCCCAGGTAGCGTACCTTTCCGTCTTTTACCAGTTTGGCCATGGCCCCTACCGTCTCCTCGATCGGGGTATTGGCGTCCACTCGATGCTGGTAATAGAGATCGATATGGTCCACTTTCAGCCTCATCAGTGAAGCCTCACAGGCTGACTTCACGTACTCGGGCTTACCGTTCACCCCCAAAAATTTTCCGTCGGGTGACCGCTGGTTTCCGAACTTGGTGGCCAGGAAGACCTTGTCCCGCTTTCCCTTCAGGAACCCACCCAGCAATTCCTCGTTGGTGAAGGGGCCGTACATGTCGGCCGTATCGAGAAAATCAATCCCCAGGTCCAGGGCTTTTTCCAGGGTGGCGAGGGATTCAGCATCGTCCCGGCCGGAATAAAAATCCGACATACCCATGCAACCCAATCCCATACGGGACACAAGCGGTCCATTTTTGCCCAACTTCACTTTTTCCATTTTCGTTCCTCCCAGAAAACGCTTTATCCCCGGGGTTCACCCGGCCATTCCATGGAAGCTTAACCAACCAGCCCCCCCTTTGACCATGGTGGATGTGAACTGGGTGTTAAATCTCTGTTATCCAGGGGCCGTTTTAACACTTTGAGCGTTTATTTTTCAAAGTCCTTGGTAAAATCCGCTCGGACGTTCAAACATCGAATGGCCCGAATCTTTCCCTGGAGTGTTTTTTTGCGCATCGCCTATTTCACCGAAAGCCTGCCCCCCCTCACCGACGGCGTGGCTCGGACCTACACCCGACTCGCCGAAACCCTCAACGAAGACGGCCACGACTTTCTTTTTATCTGTCCCATGACGCCCGCCGAGCCTGAGCCTTGGCGGGGCCGGGTTATCCAGGTTCCGTCCGTTCCCTTTCCCCTCTATAAATATTACCGGGTGGGCTTGCCCAACCCTTTCAGGCTTGACCCGATCCTGGACAAATTTCAGCCCGACCTGATCCAGGTGGCGGCCCCCACGCCCCTCTGCCTCTACGGCCAAAACTACGCCAACCGTAGGAAAATCCCCACCATCGCCAGCTACCACACCCACTTCGTGGATTACTTTCCCTATTACGGCTACGCCTGGGCCGTCAACGGCGGATGGCGCTGGATGAGATGGTGCTACAACAGAAGCCGCCTGACTTTTGTTCCCACCCCCGGCGCGATCGCCGAACTCACCGAAAGGGGTTTCAAGGGAGTCCGCCGATGGCCCCGGGGCATCGACGGCTCCAAATTTTCACCCAAGTTCCGAAGTCCCGAACTGCGTCAAAAACTGGGTGTGGGGGATGAGCCCCTTCTTTTATTCGTGGGGCGTATGGTGGGCGAGAAAGATTTGCAGGACCTGGCGGACGCTTCCGTGATCCTACGCTCCCAGGGGTACAAATTCCGCCTGGCTTTTGCCGGCGACGGGCCCTACCGGCCCATTATGCAGGAACAGCTTCCACAGGATTTTTTCGGGGGCTTCATCGAGGGCCAGCCGCTGGCTGACCTCTATGCCTCATCCGACCTCTTCGTTTTCCCTTCCACCACCGAAACCTTCGGCAACGTGATCCTGGAGGCCTTCGCCTCGGGCCTGCCGGTCGTGGGGGTCAAGAAAGGCGGGGTGGCCGACCTGGTCGTGGACGGACAGAACGGCTTTTTGTCCATCCCTAAGGACCCGGCGGATTTCGCCGAAAAGATCAAAACTCTCTTGGACCAGCCGGACCTTTGCAAACACCTATCTGAGGGCGCTCTTCAAACCGCCGCTTCCTATAATTGGCTCACCATCAACCGCAAACTCATCGAGGAAGGCGCCCAGTTGGTGAGGGAAAACCCCCGCTCCAAACCCTCCCCCAAGCCCCTTCCTCTCTCTGGGGTCGAAGCGGCCAAGCTGGCCAACGGTTAAAACCCTCCGAAGATTTACCCTAATCTCCATTCCTCGTTAAAATAGCCTCGTGAATAAAGCACTCCTCTTTCTTCTGTTCCTCGCGCTTCTTCCCCTCGAGGGTGGGGCGGGTGAGGAAAAGGAAATTCCAAGTTTCGGCCTCCTGATCAACGGGGGAGGATGTTATACCAGCGGATTCATCCCCGGTTTTCAGATGGCTCCTTCGCTGGGCCTGGGAATGAGTTACGATTTCAGCGACCAGTGGGACGGCCTCTGGAGCCTGGATTACTACACCCTGCCCAACCTGCCCGTGACCATTTCCTACCCCACCCCGGCCGCGCCTGTTTCCCAGAACATCTTCCAACCCACGGACGACGTGGCCATCTCGGTCAATACCCGCTGGTACTGGTGGAATAAGTACGACTATATCCACGAGCGTTTCAATACTGTGCCCTACCTGACGGGAGGTATGGGCCTGGACTTGGTCGTGGACGAGTATCCCGCCCTTCCGGACGCTTTTTTCTGGTCCAAATCGTTCGATGTCTTATTCGGGGTGAATTTGGGAGCTGGGTTGGATGTATCGCTGGGCGACGCTTACATCCTCTACGGCGAAGGGGTGGACCATCTGGTCTTCTGGCAGGGTTTGTCGCAGGTTTTCATCGGCCGGATCGGCATCAAGATCATGCTCGACTCAAGGCACGTGGACCCATTTCAAGGATTGTTTTAAAAATATCCAGAACAATAAAAAAAGCCCGGCGGATGCCTGGCTTTTTTGTTAGACAGATAGAACTCGAGGATTAAACGATGGTGTTGAGCTTGTGCCCCGCAGGAGGCTTGAGCGGACTCGGGTTCGAGACCACGGTCTCCACCTTATGTTTGAAATTGGCGGATGTTTGCGTCCCCTGAACAATGCCCGAAACCGTATTAGCTTTAGGAGTTTGGGGCTTTACCTTGACCTGATCCACCGTGTTATCAAATGCTGAATTTTTAATCTTCGGTTCGGCCACTGGATTTTTGGCCGGATTCACGGGCGGTTGAGGGTTCAGGTTGTTAATGGCGTCGTTTAGTTTCACGGGCTTGATCATGTCTGCCTCCCAGCGGGTCTCACTAACGTTGTGACATAAGTGAGTATACACCAAACACGAGGCCTCAAGCCGAGGGTTGGATATTTGTCGTACCTAACAAATGGCCAATTCAATACCATTCCATAGTCCGTTTGTTGTGACGGGCAAATTTCCAGGTCAATTTCAGGTGGAATTGGGACATTCATCACGAGATTTTATGTCGAGCAGCGGGCTTTGATGCGGCTTATCACGGCAAAAATCGGAGACCCGCGCCAATGATTGCAAAAAGGTTTTTTGGAGAATCCATCCACGCCTCCGCCGACATATCGTCGAGTGAAATAGGAAGTGTCTAATTTTACGGGGAAATGGCGTCGTGAAGGAAAAAGCTGGATTTATTTTTTCATTCTGGCGATTTATTCGGTGGATTGCGCGGCCAGCCAGCGAATGGCCTTATCCATCTCAGTGAACACCTTGACGTTCAGGCCCCGGTTGACGGCCACGGTCTCGGTGAATCGGTTGGGATCAACGACCGGCTCGTTTCCCACAGCCGCGAAAGAGCAATTCGGCAGATTCAATTTCGATTGAATTTCGTGATATTTATCCGCCGCGAGGACCCCGAGTTCAAACCTTTGCGTGGTGGTTCGATCACCCGTCACCTTCCCCAGATCGACCAGGATCTTGATGGCTTTATGAGCGACGTAGACTTCGATGATTTGTTTGATCAGGGCCTCGTTGGTGAAGGAAGTTTCGGAATCCCCCTCGAAGATCATCTGGATGTATTCGGGCTTTTTTTCGATTTTGTTGGTAAGTGCCATGGCTTAACTTCTTTGGGGAGCCCATGAATGGGCGCCTAAGGCTAACTATATTCCCGTCCCACCATTAGTCAACACCGTGCCAGCCTTATTACACGTCAGTTAAATGGCTCGGTTATAAGACATCAGAAATGTTTTCGCGGGTAATAATTACCCATCCTTTACTGGCCTTCGTCATGTTGCCGATCATGGTGAGGGCTGTACATTGGTGAGGAAAGTTGAGACCTAGGGGGAGAGCCTCATGCCGAACCAGCGAAAAAAGCCGCAACGCGTCGTGCCGAAAAAACCCCTTCCCGCGCGCCGCGCGCGACTCCTCCAAAAACCGAAAGCGATCGAAAACCCCGTGCGGTCCGAGGTGTGGCTCCAGATGGTTTTGGACCATTTCCCCGGCCTGGTTTTCGTCAAAGACATCAACTCGATGATCCTGGGATGTAACAAGTATTTCGCCATGGCGGCCGGCAAGTCCTCCACAGCGGAAGTCGTGGGCAAGACTGATTACGAAATGGGCTGGACTAGGGCCGAATCGGACCAATACCGCGCCGACGACCGTGAGGTCATGGAAAAGGGCGAACCCAAGCTCCACATCATCGAGCAACAATCCCGGCCCGACGGCCAGATCGCCTGGCTGGAAACCAGCAAGGTACCCCTGAAAGACGTCCACGGAATAGTCATCGGCATCCTGGGTACGGCTCATGACATTACCGAGCGCGTGAAAGCGCAGGAACTCCACATCGCCAAGGAAGCCGCCGAGGCCACCACCCGGGCCAAGAGCCGCTTCCTGTCCCACATTTCCCACGAAATCCGCACTCCCATGATCGCCATCCTCGGCTATTCCCAGATTTTGGAGCGGGATACGCCACTCACCCCCCAGCAAAGCGAATACCTGGGCATCATCAACAAGGCGGGCGGGCGCCTGTTGGAACTCATCAACGACGTCCTGGAAATGTCCAAGATCGAGACCGGCCGGGTAGAACTGAAGTTCCTCGATTTCAACCTCCACGCCATGATCAAGGAAGTTTCCGAGTTGATGCGGGTGCGGACCATGGAAAAAAACCTGGAATTCAAGACCGAGATATACCCCGATTTACCCCGCCTGGTCACGGGGGATGAGGGCAAGCTCCGTCAGATATTCCTGAACCTGCTTTCCAACGCCGTCAAGTTTACCGACAAGGGATCCATCACCTGGCGCCTTAACGGCCGGGTCCTGGGTAGCAAGAAAGGCGTCCTCCAACTTATCTGCGAAGTGGAAGATACGGGCATCGGCATCACGCCCGCCGACAAGGAAAAACTGTTTCAGACCTTTCAGCAGGGCAACTTCCCCGCCACTAGCAAGCGCGAAGGCACGGGGCTGGGACTGGCCATCAGCCGCCAGTTCGCCCGCATCATGGACGGCGAGATCACGGTTCAAAGCGAGCCTGGCAAGGGCAGTTGCTTCAAGGCCGAAGTGATTTTGGGCAAAAGGGAGGGTGCGGTCCTGGCGGAGAAACCAATTTCCCATCCACGTCAGTTCCGTCTTCCCACCAACCAGGAACCGGTCAAGGTTCTAGTGGCGGATGACCAGGCCGATACGGTGATGTTGCTGCGCCTGTTGCTGGAACAGGCGGGCTTTCAGGTGCGAACGGCCGCGGACGGAAAGGAAGCGGTCAGGGTTTTCGAGCAATGGAAACCCCGCCTGGTCTTCATGGACCTGGGCATGCCTGAAATGGACGGCTACACCGCCTCCCGCATCATCACGTCCCATACGGGCGCAAGCGATACCGTGGTGGTTGCCATCAGCGCAAATGTGTTTTCAGAGGAAAGAAGCTGGTTGAAGAAATACGGGGTGGAGTGGTTTCTTCCCAAGCCCTTCCGGGAAGAGGATTTATTCGAGATGATCGAAAAATGCCTGTCCAAGCATGGGTCACCACCCCGAGGTCATCCATCGAGGGGTGAAAAGAGCTGATCCCAATTCCAGACGGCCCTAAATCCTCGCCAAGTTCAGGTCCAGGCAAACAATCCGGCTTGATCCCTTCGCGTCCATCACCCGCTTGGAAGCCGTCACGCAAAGCTGTCCCGAATTCATCGACAGCCTCGGCTCAGTCACCAGTGGCCCATCCTGGTTTTCCAGCGAATAGAAATATTCTTGCAGGGAATGGTCCGACTCGGCCTGGGTGGGTTGAAATAGGAATCTTTTTCGCTCAGGGACCAGCACCTCGTTGCATTGCACCGGCCCTTGCTGGTTTCCCTCCTCGTCCAAGACGAAGAAGCTTTCCAGGGCGGGGTAATCCTTGGCTAATTGCCGCAAAAGGATGCCCTTGTCCATCAAGGGGGCGGATTCGACGCGGGTGAAGACCCAGGAAGCGAGCTTCTCGCAGCGCTTGCGTAAGTCACGGTCCCGGCGGGCCCTCATGGCCTGACGCCTCAGGTAACGGGAGGCAAGGAACATCATGCGCGCCCGGCGGTTGAGGGTGAGAAGCAGGCTGGATTTAAGGTTGTGCGAAAAGTAGCCGCCCTGCAAAAGGTCGGCGCCCAACTCCAGGGCCGCCAGCGCGTCCTCCTCGTTATGGAGGCTTCCGGCCATCACGACCACGCCCTGATCGTGGGCCTTACGGGTGGCCTTTCGGAAAAGCTCCTGCTTTTCGATGTCCCGGGCAAGCCCCTGGGTGAGCGAATCCTCCAGTTGGACCATGTCCGGGTTAAAGCGCAGCATGGCTTCCAGCTTGGCGGGTTGGGTACCCATATTTTTTAAGGCCACCAGAAAATGGTGTTCGCGCTGCAATTGGATGAACTTGGACACGAGGGGAATGTTCAGTTTACCAACGAGGGGAAGCTGGACGATCACCTGTTGGGGATCGACGCCGAATTCCTCGACTTGGCGGTTGAAATAGCCGCTTCCCACGGTGTTTTCCTCGAGGACCGAAGGCTCGATGCCGAGGAAAAGCAGGAGGCGCGGGGTGCGGGCCTGGAACGGAACAAAGGATTCCAGTCCCTTGGAGCGGAAGAGCCGGTCCAACCCCAGCTTGATGAAGAATTCCTCCTCGCCCATGTTCCTGAAAAGTACCGGGGGGGCAATCAGCCTCAGGCTCTCGGGGTCCACGGCCCGACCCACCGCTTCCAAACCCACCACCCCCATCCTGTGAACAGAGAAAACGGGCTCAAAAAGAGAAACGGCGCTGTTTTGTTCCAAAATATCGAAGGCTTGAGCCGCCAATGCCCTCGCCTTGGTCGAATTAATCTTTCCTGTCATAAGGCCCCCCCTACTTCTTTTGTCTTATCTCTTAAAGCAAACCTTGTGCCACGATTACCTTTGGTTTTTCACGTGTTTTTAAATCGTCTGCGGACAATTTTGTGTGAGGGGGTTACGCGATCCAACGGCACCTGCGTGAAATCCGTGTAATAAAAACGGTTGAAGGGCCTGGAGATCGTGGTCCAAGTTCAATATTTTGAAATAAATGGTATTTTTCTCTTAAGAAGTATCTAAATAGTTCTTTTTTGGGTATTTGTCGGGATCGACAAAAAAGGGCCTACGAACTCCAAACAAACAATTTCCAAATGACGGTTCAAAAATATTTTTCCGGTCTGATGCCTTCGGAGTTTATTTTTTTGACTGAAGAATTATTTGCACTCGATCGCAAACCCACGTCGTCTGGTTCCACCTGATTCTCGAACTCCACCGATAGGCCCTCGGATTTATTACTCGATGATGAGTTTGGGCGAGCACCTGATTCTTCTGCAGGGCAAACTGACTGGATATTTTTTGGGCCACTTCGTTGGTTTCCCACCGATCAACAAATTTGTTGTACAAGATTGTTTCTTTCTTCAAACCCAAAGACATTGATGTCTTAACCCTTTCGTAATTTGTTTCTAAATTCTCCATTTTCGGTCTTCAAACCAAGTTTTGACCCGAAAGTGGTCCCGCCGAGCCCAATTCGGATTCGATTTTGGCCTCGCCTTTCCCTTTTTCGCTTTTCCAAAGTTGGTATGACCTATGCTTCACCTATACCCAGCCATACAAAATCGAAGGGAGGACAGCAGAAACAATCCGACCAGGCTTATCGAAGCGGCCGGGATGGCCGCGGACAAATCGCTGGCAACTAAATTTTTAAAATAACTATTTTGGATCTTGTTGCTCATGCGTGCATCCACGGCCATCCGGGCCACTTGGTAACCCAAGGGCAGGGCCATGAGAAAGTTCACCTGCTGCGAGTTTTCAAGGCGAACAACGAGGTTTGGTTGCCTCAATTGCTAAAGACAATTGGGGTTAGGGGGGCGGCATGATACCGATCGAAATAGCTACCATGACGTATGAGGCCCAAACCTCGCCCAAATTCGCGGTCTTGCGCGTGGTCGGTCCCCTGACCTACAGCACTCTCGAGCGCGTCGAAAACGACTTCGATTTCCATCTACCTAAATGCCGTGGAAAATTAACGGTTCTGGATCTGGCCCAAACCCCTTATATCAGCAGTACGGGTTGGAGCTTTTTACTGCTGGCCTACACCCGGGTCCGGGCCATCGGCGGGGAGCTTTTGCTCTCTAGCATGAACCCGGAAGTCCTCCTCATCTACGAAATGCTCGATTTCGGGACCTTTATCCGGAACTGCTCCAACATGGAAGAGGCTCGGGTCCTCTGTTCCGAACCTACCGCCGCGAGGGTAAAGGGGGAACCCGGCATGGCGGATCCCGCTTGGGCCCGCGCCACGAAAGAGAAGGCGCGGGCCTCGGTCCCGGACCGGGCCAGGCGTCGACCCGGCAGGAACAACTGATATGTTCCTGTTTTTCCTTTGGGCTTTTTTCACAAGGGCGAAGATAGTCCCGAAGAGGTACCCACCCTGAGGACACGAACCGAGGGGTGATCATGGGTGACCCCAATTCCAAAGGGGAATTGGGGATGGAAGATCACCGCTTAAAACATCCCATCCCGATTGGCGCAATCGGGAAGGACATCCTGGGCGCAGTCCCAAAATTCGACGATCTTGTCACCCTTGAACCTCATCATATGAAACACCGCCAGTTCCTTTTGTCCCGGAATCAGCACCATTTGGGAATGCACCGCCACTAGGTCGCCGTCGCCCAAAATATGCTTGATGGTGAATTGCTTGTTCGCAAACTGGATATGGCCTTTTCCATGGCATGCCGTAGGGCCTCAAATCCCCTTGGCATAAAAGAATTGTGGTGCTTCCCCTTTATATCCACATACATCTCGTAGGCTTCCCCAATATCACCCGCGGATACCATGAGCAAAAAATCCGCCGCCGCAGTTTTAAGCCCATTGGGTTTTGAAATATCGTTCTCACCCATATCACGCCTCCCCTCAAGCGCGTTCATAGACCACATCAAGTTGCCTCGTCCCTTCCCGTCGGAATTGCAAGCCGGGAGGAATCTTTCAATATGCGTTCCGTGATAGAGTGGATATTGCCGGTTAATTAGAATTGAAAGAGGATGCCTCCATGACTTCATCAATTAAAAAGATAGCCCTTTTGGTCGGCAAGGATTTCGAGGATATGGAGGTGATGTATCCCTACTATCGGCTGATCGAGGCCGGGTTTAAGGTGGATGTGATTGGCGAAGACCCCGCCGGCACGAAGTACCTGGGTAAAAATGGGTATCCCATCGTTTCCACCCTGGAAATTACCAAGGCTAAGTCGAAAGACTATTCGGGTGTGGTGGCGCCGGGGGGCTGGGCACCCGATAAGTTAAGGAGGAATCCCAAAATTCTGAAACTCGTCGGTGACATCGACCGCCAGGGTGGCGTTATCGCTTCCATCTGCCATGGGCCCTGGATCTTGATATCGGCGGGCGTGGTCAAGGGAAAGAAAACAACCGCGACACCAGCCCTGAAGGATGACTTGATGAACGCGGGGGCCCAATGGGTTGACCAGGAAGTGGTCGTGGATGGCCGCCTGGTCACCAGCCGCAAACCTGACGACCTGCCGGCATTTATGAGGGAACTGTTGAAACTGCTGGCTTGAGTAATGACTTGCCTTTATGGATACATTTCGAAGCTTTTTAGCGGATAGATGGGCAAGTCTTTTTTTCAAATCAAGCTCAATAAGAAAAAATAGCTGACCAATTGGGATTTGAACCGTGAATAGGGAAACTGGCTGGTCCTGTTAACCTTTCCCCCTCAAAACAACGCGGAGATGGAAAGGGTCGCGGTCGGGCCGCTTAAATTGACATCCAGGGGGCTCATCCCCGCCGGGTCCGTTTGGGAATCCGGTACCGTCGTAATAAGCGAACCGGCGGAATTGGTGTTGTATTCAAGACGGGAAAGGGTGTTGCCGCTCCCGGTCTGGACGTTACCCGTCAGGTGGTTCGCGTCAAGCCAGCGGTACCCCACTGCGGGGCACACGTGAAGGGGTGCAAAAAATTCCCAATCCACGCCCACCTGCGCCTGGGCGCCCCAAACCAGCGATGAAAAGTTGACCGCCGTCGACCCGGCGGAATTCGTGCTGGTCACATTCACTTGCACCTGGGCCACTCGGGGGCCCGCGGAAACGAAAAACTGCAGGGGCGGCTGTCCCGCCAAGATCCGTCCGTCAAGTCCGCCCATGAGGGCGCTGAGGTCGTAGGTGATCTGGCTGTTCCCGAAAAGGTTGCTTTGCACCTTGTCCGAAACCGTGCCCAGGGAAAGGTAACTCAAGGGCAGCGCCACCTCCAGACTCCGGCCCAGCCGAGCAAAGGGCTCCACCCCGAAACCAGCGGAAGCGTTGGGGATTGTGCCGTTGAATTGGTAGCTAGGGTCCAAGCCTCCGTCGATAACGTTCGCGTTGTAGGCCTGCGCCTGCCCGTCAGCCGTGAATTCCGTGAGGTTGAGGAGGGCCACCTCGCCCTTGAACTGGATTCCCCACATGGGGTAATTCTCCTCCGGCGGCAGTTCCGGATGGTTCCCTTCCCCGTAGGTGTAGATCTGCTGATCCGCCCAATATTTTTCCTCACTGGTGAGCTTCGCCCTTAAGCCATCGATGTAGTACATCAGGGAATAGGAGGGATGCAATTTGTAGTAGAACGTCAAGGAGACGAGGGCTTCCTGCTTCTTTCCCAACCTCAGCTGGCAAACCCCGAGGTAATAGAAACCCATGGGATCGCGCTTAGGCTCTTCCAATGCATCCCGAAACCAGGGAATCGCTTCCTCGAACCGCCCTTTTTTGTAAAAAGCCAAGCCTTCCTGGTAAGAGTTTAAAAGTACGTGGGGGGCGGCGGGGGTTTCGGCCGCAACCTTCGGCAGAGTGGTTTTAACCGGCAAAGGAGTGGCCTGGGGGGCCGCCGGAGGCTTGGGCGCAAGCGTCGGGACCTGGGGGGCCGAGGGCTTGGGTACGGCCGTGGGGACTTGGGTAGCAACTGGCGTGGCCGCCACATCCCCCGGGGGGGGCGGAAGCAAATCCGCTTCGTTTGGTAATTCCTGAGCGTTGATGCGAGGGCACACCAAAAGGGCCAAAGTTAAATAGAAAGACAACAAATAACGTTTTTCCACAAAGACCGCCTTGATCGGGCTCTTGAACAACCAGAAAGGATTATAAATTGAAAAAACGCTCAGATGTTCAATTCATTAGGGGGGCATTTGGTAAACATCTAACTGTTTATTGGTGATTTTATTAGTTCTGAAGAGGGATCAAATACGTTGCGGGTCCACGGATATAAGGACCTTGAACAAAAAACCAACGTAAAAATAGTTCAAAAATCTCTCAGGTTTCTGGTTTCCCGGTCGTTAGGGAATGTATGGAACCAATCAACCAGCTTCCGCCACAATTAATCCCCAATGAAACTTCGGCCATCTTGAACCGGGCCTTCTCCTCGTTTAAACAAGAGACGACCAAGCTCATGGAAATGACCAAAGACCTGGCCCCCCAACCGGCCAACCTCGGCAAAAAGATCGACCTCAAGGCCTGATCTTCCTTCGGGTGTTGATCTCGCCAGGCCGTTCATTTGGGACCCCATTATTTCGTTTAGCCAAGCCAAAACGCCTGAAATGTTAATTTTAGGTTATGTACCAATTTGCATTGGGCTGGCGGCCTTAAGGATTTAATCCCATTTTTGCTTCTTTCTCCATCGAATATCTTTCCTACACTTCCTTATCAAACAAAATTTTTCATTCGGGAATAAACACGCCCGATTCCCCACTATCTAATGAACCCAAAAGGAATGCCGGGAAAAATGGAGGCAAAGAGGTCCATCCTTCAAGGAGTGCAAGGAGTGAAATGATGAAAAAGAACGAATTTTTTGAGGTCTGGATTGGTATCATCCTGGTTGGTTTGGCTGCCATGGCGGGTTGTACCAGCAAGTCGTACAATTTAGCGCCCCTTACAGCAACATCACTCCTTCCAACCGCCACGCTCCTATCTGGAACCCCCACGGACATCACCGAAAACGCATTTTCCCCAACCGTTACCCCTACAACGACGCCCATGGTTGTGTGGACACCCACAACGGTGAAAACGGCCACAGCCATATTCACCCCAACGCTCATTGGAACACCCACCTCCACGACCACCCCCGTTTTTTCCTTAACACCGAGCCCACCGGCGACTGTTACGCCCACAGTGACAAGCGCGGCTTGGATCAAAGCGACCGCTTCATCAGGAATGGGAAATAGGGTGTTTTCGGGCGCGGTCACCTTCAATGGGAAAATGTGGATTATCACCGGGGGCAGCCCCTGTGTCGCGGCGGGTTGGTTCAAACCTGACGTCTGGTATTCTTCGGACGGTTCAACCTGGAATCAGGCGACGAGTAACGCCCCATTCGGCTATAGGGTTTCCCCGGGATGCGTGGCTTTCAATAATAAAATGTGGATTTTCATGGGTAGTGACTACGCATCAGGACTTTATGACGACGCCTGGTATTCCTCGGATGGAGTGAACTGGACCAAGGAAGCCAGCCCGCTTCCGATGATGCCCCGCAGCAGTTTTGGGTGCGTGGTGTTCAATAACAAAATATGGATCATCGGGGGGGACGTGGGCGCGGGCAATACGACCTTATTGGATGATGTTTGGAACTCGCCCGACGGCATTAATTGGACCTATATCGGCACCATGCCAACCTACCGTTCCGAATTCGGTTGCGTGGCCTATAACGGGGCGCTGTGGGTTATCGGCGGAAACCTTGGCTGGCCTTACGCCGCCAATGATGTTTGGACGTCCCCCGACGGCGTTAATTGGACGCAGACGACCAGCGGGGCTCCCTTTGCGGCGCGCGACCGCCTCAGCGTAGGTGCGTTCAATGGCTCCCTCTGGGTCGTGGATGGAGCCGACAACAATGGGGTTAATAACGTAACCTCCACCTATCCCGATATCTGGACTTCCCAGGACGGCACGAATTGGTCCCAGGCCACCGCATCGGCGCCTTTTGGGCCGAGGTTTGGGGCGGAAAGTCTCGTGTTCAACAATCAACTTTGGATGATCGAGGGGGCTTGGTATAGCACGGGCCAAACGTGGAACGGTACCTATGAAACAGGGGTCGTTTATTGGAACGACATTTGGCATACCCAATAAGGACACTGCATCCATCGCCTATATGGGGGAATAAAGCCCACCTCTTCCCCACTATCTAATGGACCCAAAAGGGATGCCGAAAAAAATGGAACGATCGGGCCCGTCCTTCAAGGAGTGAAATGATGAAAAAGTACAAATTTTTGGCCGTCTGGATAGGAATCATATTGATGGGTTTGACCATTATGGCGGGTTGTACCAGCAAGTCGTACAATTTAGCCCCCCTTTCGGCAATTTCAACGCTACCTTCGGTCACACCCCAATCTGAAACTCCCACAACCATAACCGAACTCGTACTCACTCCAACCGTTACGGTTACAAATACATCCACGGTTGTGTTGACGCCCACATCGGTGAAAACGGCCACTGCCATATTCACCCCCACGCTCACTGAAACATCTACGGTCACACCTACCTCAACCCCCACAGGAACACCTACAGCTACACCTACGATTACCAACACGGGAACGCCCACACCTATACCCACCGCCTGGGTTGTAGCTGGAACCGCCGCAAACTTTAATCAAGTAACTCAGGCGCCCGTGCCGGTCCTAGTTGAGTTTTACGAACCCGGATGTGTCGCTTGCCAATACATGACCCCGGCCGTACTTCAGTTCGCTCAGGACTATGCGGGCCAGGTCAAGATCGTTCAAGTGAATGTCATCGCCAATCCCACCCTATCCACCTCCTATAACGTCACCGCGGTTCCTGATTGCATCTTTTTCATGAATGGTTCAGAAACATCGTCCAAGATGTTGGGCTCTTATACGAACTCGATGGATGACGAAGACGCCCTCATCGAGCTATTCGATGAGATTTAATAACCTGGTTGCGGGTAAAAAACAGGGTTTTGCCTCAACATATATAGAACCCAAATGGGATGCCGGATGCTAACCTTAAGGCTATGGAGGAGCCTTTGGAAGACCGGCAATTGGTGGAAAAACTCCTAGCCAAGGACACAGATGCGGAAAATTACTTTTTTCGCATCTACCGGGACAAACTCTACAAGGTCTGCGTCTATCTGCTGGGTTACCAGGATCCCGAAGCCGAGGACATCACCCAGGAGGCTTTCCTGGCGGCCCTTCGGAAACTGCCCGAATTCGAGTTTCGTTCCAGCCTTTACACCTGGCTGTACCGCATTTGTGCTTACCTTTGCTACGAGCGCATCAACAAGCGCGGCAGGCAGGTGGCGCTGATCCAGGAAGAATTGGAGGACCTGGCTGGGCCTGCGTCCCTTTCCCGACAGCAAGGCGAAGAAGAAGAGTCGGAAAAAAACAAGATGCTGGCCTTGCTGGAAGAACAAAAAAACCTGTTAGGCCCTCCCTGCCGCGACCTGCTGGACTTGAGGGACAAGGAAGAAAAAAGCTACGCCCAAATCTCGAAGGCCATCAAGGCCCCCATCGGCACCGTGATGTCCCGGTTGGCGCGCTGTAAGGAAGCTTTGAAACACTTAATGACGCGGGTTTTGGAAGGCAAAAAAGATGGCTGATTTAATCGACAAGTTTTTTAAGGAAGACCTGACCGAAGCCGAAAGAACGGCTTTGGGCAAACAACTTTCCATTTCGGACGAGGCCGCCCAAAGATTCGGAGAAAAAGCCGAGGAGGCCTACCGGGCCTTAGGATTGCCCGAACCCCAATGGACAGGCCCCGACATCCTGCGTCACCCGTCTCGTTTGGATTCAACGATCTGGATTTGGGTTGGCTTGATCATGGTTACCCTCTTGGGCGGTTTAGGCTGGTGGTTTGTCGCCCTCAAGAATCAAGAGTCCCTTCAACCCCTCGCCCAAACCGGTTCGGCCCTTTCAACGACACCTTTGCCGGCCAAACCCGCCAAAGTTCAAAAGAAAAATCCTGTTGCCTCAACAAGCCAAACGATGCCAACCAATCAGGCGATTGCGTCAAAGGCTCAGCCCGCGAAGCAAGCTGTTGCGTCTGTTCCGGCGACCCTGTCACTTGCGCCCAAGTTTACGCCCGTGAACGTGGACCAAAACCCCAATTTCACTTTCTCCACCCTGTCCATTTCGTTGCGCTTAACCACACCCCGATCCCTTTCAGTACAGGTCTTAAATGCAAAAGGAGCAGTTTTGCTTCCCCTCTTTAGCGGAACCTTGCCCACGGGCAATTGGGCTTTCCAGTGGAATGGATTGTTGAGCGACGGCAGGCTGGCCCCCCCAGGCCGATACCGGATCAAGGTGCAATCCGGTTCCTGGTCCCAGACCAAGGATATATTGATACAAAAATAGAAAAGTCCCTAAATTGACGAGGCGTATCAATGAAAAAGGGTCGGGTTGGTACATGCCTTTGGTTTTTGATTTTATTGCTATTGATTCAATTTTCTTCTTTGTTTACGCCATTTTTGGCGTCGGCGGCCAATGTCAGCATCATTGGTCTATCAGTTTCCAATACTAGTCCTGCAGCTGGTTCTGTTCTCGGGGTTACGGTCACCTATTGCGATAGTGCTGGCCAAACCCCCTATTGGCTGGTTGCCCTGAGCCATCTCGGCGGAACCTTGCAAGCCTGCCCCTCATCCCCCACCACCCCCATCCAGGTATTCGTGGTGGATTCCAATACCACCCCGGCAGGGGTCAGCCCGGTCAACGGTGTGCAGTCCGATGTATCCCCCAGCAACGGATGGGAAGGAATAACGGTTCCCGCCGTCCCACCCTCCTGTCCCTATACACAGGTTTTCAACGTAACCCTCCCCGCGCTATGCCCAACCGGAACGGGTTTTCTGATCGTCGCGGCAGGTGACTCTTCGGTCCAATGCAGCAGTAATATCAATTCCACGGATTTTGTCCAACTCAATTTTCCAAATACGGTTCCAACTTTCGGTGTGGCTCAAAGCGTAGAAACATCGACCGCAGCTCCCGGCGGGCTCGTACTTTTCGACCTTAATTATTACTTTGCTAACAGCTTCAATTGCATTGTGGAAGATAACGTTCCCGCCAATCTGACATATCTGGCGGCTAGCGGTAGCCCTGGTGGCACTACTTATTCCGGAGGATTAGTCACTTGGAATATTGGAACAGTCACTAACCCTGTTCAGGGCACACTTTGGGTCTTGGCTTCGGTAAATACTGGAACGCCGCAGGGAACCAACGTTGGCAGTGCCGGAGGGTTATCCTCCGCTACGGGAGTGGTTTCATTCTTTAATCCGGTTACGGTGACGGTTCAAATTCCTCAACTGATGCTCTTAAAAAGCGAATCCGCGACCATCCTTTCGGCAGGAAATGCCGTGAGCTACGTTCTCGATTGGACGGCAACCGGCCAGAATCTCCAACTATTCGATTCCTATGACAATATTCCCGCCGGAACTTTAATCTCCGACATCAGCTCTCCGACGACGGTCGGCTGGGGCTTCGATGGGACGGGCTACATCACCGGCGCAGGCCCCGTCACTTCCGAATATGGAGAATGGACTATCGGTACAGACTCCCAAGGGCCTGGGAGACATTTCATTTCTGCACGGACCAGCCATGTCCATTGCGCGGGAGGCGTGGGTGAGTATCCCGTTTTGATCCGAAATGTCCCGGGTTTCGACATCTGCGGTGACGTCGTCGTGGAAGGTGACTTGGAGATTCCAACCACGAACACTTGCACGACCGCCGATGCCGAAATGGTCATTGCATGCAACCCATCCCAGGGAATTACTTTCAAAGCAGGGATTTCACTCGATAACAGCCCCAATAATTTATTCATCCAGGTTAATAACATTTATCCTTTTCCTCCTGGCTTGGGCATGGCTGTTGGCCCTGTTTCATTTAGTGTTCAAACGGGCCTTTGGTACACCATGCGCTCGGAGATTCAAACGGCCGGATCAGGTTCGACCACCATTCTGGTTTCCTTGTGGCCGTTGGGTTTACCTGCCCAGGCCGTAACGCTTATTTATGTCGATTCACTTGCCCTCCTCCAACCCACTTGTTCTGGAGGATGGCGCGCAGGTTGGCAGGCAAATGAAACAGCGAGCACGGATTGGTATTCGAATTTGAGGATCTTCGGGCCGGGACCTGTCGTCAACGCCTCCGTGACCGACGTGGTTCCGCAATATGTCAGTTATGTGGGCTCAAACTTGCCGGACACCGTCTCCGGGTCGAGCCCCCAAACACTGGTTTGGAACGCGCTGTCTGCCTTCCCGGCAACTATGTTTTCTTTTAACACACCCGTCAGTTGGTGGGGATTGGTCGCGTGTCCCGGGCCCGTCACGAATATGTTCTCGATGGGATCCCCTTCCATACCGTCAGCGAACTCAAACACCGTCACCTTGAATGTTTCCGGCGGCTGTCTCACGAGCACCCCTACTCAAATTCCAACCCTTACCTCAATACCCACCATAACCCTTACCCCAACCATCACCTTCACCCCGACGATCACCCTGACGCCTACCATCACGCCAACCCCGAGTTACCTGGGCCCGAACGGGCCCGATCCAGGCACCTCCTTCGTTTATCCTTCGCCCTCCACCACCGGAATTGTGAATTTCGCCTTTTACATGACCGAAGGCGGGACCGCACAAGTGTTGGTATGGAACACTAGCGCCGAACTGGTGGCCGATACCAGCCAAGGCCTATGGACCGGGCCCCAGAAGATTACTCTCAGCACCCAAGGCTGGGCAAAGGGTGTGTATTTTTATCGAGTTATTCTCCGGGACAGTTCCGGAAAAACAGACCGGCTACCGCCTGATAAATTCCTAATCGAATGAAGGCAACGCGAATATGAAGTTATTCATCTTTTCTTTACTGGTATTGATACTCCCTTACTCACAAAATCTTTTTGGCCAACCCGTCTATTCTCCCGCCCGGTTATTGCAACCCCTCAATGACATGGGTGGGTCCGCCCGGGCCATGGCGATGGGGTCGGCTTTCGTAGGGGTAGCGGACGATTCTTCGGCGCTGTTATGGAACCCGGCGGGTTTGGGCGCTTTAAAGGGCGGCGAGTTGGCCCTGCACCACAATTCCTGGCTAGTGGGAACGAACCAGGAATCTTTCATCGCCGGGTTTCCCGTGAACGGCTGTGGCGGGTTCGGCCTCATGGCGACCTTTATGGATTACGGAACCTTTCAGGGAAGGGACAGTTCGGGCACGCTCACCTCGCCCTATACGGCGGATAGCTTCGGCTTGATGCTGGGATGGGGGATGGAATTCTTTCCGGGGTTCTACGCAGGATTAAGCGCCCAGGACAACCAGCAATTCAACCCCAGCCAAAGTTACGGGGTTTTCAGCGGCGGCTTGGGCCTTCTTTACCTTCCCGATAACCATCTTCGCTTTGGAGCGGCTCTGGTCAACTTCGGATATAACCAGTCAAACGCCTGGGTGGCCGCCGCCATCGAGGGTGGCGTTTCCTACCGGCAAAGTCTAGGCAAGCCCCACAATCTCCTACTGGCCTTGGATGGAACCGTGGAACCCCAGGGCGTTAATCGGTTGGGAATCGGCGTCGAATATTCCTATCAATCAAAATATTTTCTCCGGGCGGGTTACGAGTATTCGGATCAAAACAACCAGATCCAGGACCTCCAAGGACTCACGGCCGGGGCGGGCCTGCGCCTGGGGGATTTTCAGTTGGATTACGCCTATCTACCCTACGGCGACTTGGGGACTTCCCACCGGATCAGCCTGAGTTACTTTTTCCCCGCAACCCAAACCCCTACTCACCCCTCAGTTGAAGCGCCAGCCGCCACCTTCAAGCCCAATCCCGGAATCGGCACGAACCAAAGCGTCCTCACCCTCCAATTCGACCTTCCGCCCGATTTGGTGGCCCAGGGCCGCACCCTCGAAGCCCAGGGCCAGATGGTTCAGGCCATGGGGCTTTACGAGAAGGAACTGCTTCAAAACAACCAGGACGCCTCGGCCTGGTATTACCTGGGGGCCGACTATTACAAACTGAACCAAAAGGCCAACGCCGTTCAATGTTTCGAGCAAGTTATGAAATTGAGACCCTCCGACAAGTCTTTTTCCGATTGGCTGGATAGATACAAGGCTTCCCAACCCTAAGCTTTTTTCGCCTCTTTTTCCCTTCAAATACCCGTTTTTAGCCCCCACATTCCAGGGAATAAAACTCACTCCACACCCACTATCTAATGGGAAGCAAAAATATCATTTTCAAAAGGTATGCTTTTGTTCAATCGTTTAAAAAATTACTTAAATTTTCCGCTTATGATTGGGTTCTGCATTTTCCCATGTCATCAGGCCATGGCCGCGGACTTATCCAAGATGTTCGAGGAAACCACTTGTCCCGTTTCTTTTCAATCCCAAATTTCCGTCAAGCGTGACCGTTTCGTCAAAATGCACGAGGAACAACTCCAACCGATCCATCCCGAACAATTCAAGCCTGGCTCGAAACCAGCCCTGCGCTTAAACCTTTTCGACGACGCCGATTACACCTTTGTTCTGGACAAGCCGCAGGTAAGACCAAAGGAACGGATGGTTTTCACCGGGCACATGGAGGGAATAGCGGGAAGCATGGGAGTCCTCACCCACAGCCATGGAACCATAACCGGTATTTTTTATATTCCCGGACAGGGAACTTTTAAGATTCTTCCCGCCCCCAACGGGCTCCACCGGATCACGGAAACCGATGGAAGTAAGGGCTTACCTTGCGGAGTGGACGACTCCGGTCAAAATCTAATTCAACCGGCGGGTCCAATGGCCGCTAGTTTTCCTCAGGAAGGTGTCCCTCCTTTCGTGCCGTTGAATGATCCCCCTGGTTGCGATGCCAGCCAAAACCCGACGGTGGTTGACTTGGCCGTGGTTTATACCTCTTCGGCTCTGGCGACCATGGGTAACACCCAGGCCATGGAATCATTGATCGACACGGTCATTTCCTATAACAACATGACTTACTTCAATAGCGGGATTAACGTCCAGCTGGAACTCGTTTATAGCGGAGAAATCAATTACACGGAATCAGGAAACATCAATACGGATTTGGGCAATTTAGCCAATGGAAAAATCCCAACTGTTCAAAACATCCAGAACAGCTATGGTGCGGATATCGTGAGCCTTTGGGTAGGGGCGAACGATCCGGTGATGGGAATGGCAATCATCGACGGTAATTACAACGTTGAACATATTCTTTTTCCCGAGTCGACCATCCATGAGATCGGCCACAACCTTGGCTGTACCCATGACCATGTCCATGGGCCTTTCATTTCCCCGGCCTACGCTTATGGAGGTAGTTTTACTGCCCTGGGAGTCACCTACAAGGACATCATGTCCTACATGTCTGGGGTGGCGGTTCCTTATTTCACCAATCCGAATGTGACTTATGAAGGAGTCCCCACGGGCGTGTCCGATACCAGCGCCATGGCCGCAGACTGCGCCCGGCGCATCAATGAAATCGCCCCTGTGATCGCCGCCACCAAACCCTCAACGGCCAACCCGACCAACCTATCCATCACCAGCCCGGCCGAGGGTTCGGTTTTCAACCAGCCCCTGAGCCTGGCCCTTTCCGCAGTCGCGAACGAACCGGGCGGAGCCTTGGCCCAGGTGGATTTCTTCGCGGACGGCCTTTACCTAGGCTCCCAAACCGCTGCGCCCTATAACATCTTTTGGCCGCTCGTTCCTTCGGGCAGCCACCAGATTACGGCTCACGCCTTCGACAACCAGGGAAAAATGAAATTTTCATGTCCCGTCAGCATTTACGTTCAACCCACCCTCCCGTCCCCCTGGGTGGAACAAGACATGGGCTGGGTGACGGAATGGTCCGCCACAACCTTGGAGTTGAAATATGTCGGCCAATGGGGAAGCGGGACCTATAACAACGGGGTATACACCATCAACGGCGCGGGTTACGGGGTGGGTGTGGGTTTTATAGGGGAACAAGACAGTTTTCACTTTGTCAGCCAACCTTCCTGCGGCGATACCACCCTGGCGGCCCGCCTCACCGGCTTGGTAAACGGGAGTCCCAACGAGGAGGCGGGGCTCATGTTCCGGCAGGATTCTTCCAACGTTTCTCCCTATGTCTTTCTCCGGAAAACTTTGAATGGCACCGGTCTCAGCCTTTTGTACCGTTCCAAGCAAGGCGGGTCTTCCTCTTCCATCAATACCGCCAATCTGTCCTATCCGATTTGGCTTAAACTTCAAAAGACAGGAAACCTTTTTACGGGTTATGTTTCCCCCGATGGAACGAATTGGACCGGCGTAGGCGCTGTAACCATTGCCATGGGGTCCGGACCCGCCATGGGTCTCGCTGTCAGCAGCGGATCCACCACCTTGTTGGCAAACGCCACGTTTGACAACCTGTCCCAAAATCTTTCCTGCGTGCCACCCACGATTACACCGACGGGAACGCCGACCATGACCCCGACGCACACGGCCACCCGCACTTCGACGGTGACACCCACCCACACAGCTAGCGGCACCCCTACGAAAACCTCAACCTGCACCCCCACTTTTACGCCTACCAGCACACGTACAATCACTTATACATTCACCATTACCGACACTCCGACACACACACACACCGCCACCTCAACTTTTACCCAAACCATCACCTTCACCGCAACTGCCACTCCCACCGCTACCTCAACCGCGACCTTTACCTTTACGGCCACTTCCACCAGAACGCCCACCGACACGCCTTCCATCACCTGTACAGCAACCATTACTTGCACCCCAACCGCCACTTCAATACCCGAAAACCTTTATCCCAACCCGGTATCGGGCGCTGGCCCCGTGAAAATACAAGTGACTTTAAAAGATTCGCGCAATTTTATAGCCATCAAGGTATTTACGATTGCATTCCGTAAAATCAACGAACAATCCTATGCTTACGAACCACCTGGTATATATACCTACTCGATTCCACTCAGGGATGAACGGGGAGCCAACTTGGCGAATGGTCTTTATTACGTGGAGATTACGACAAACGAAAGCAGAATGATTCAAAAACTCTTAATTCTACGATAGATCGTAAGGTAGCTTTTTTGAATCGCAATAATCGAACGATCCCCTAATCAATAATTGCCAATTATTTTGTTACTTGGTCAACAGCGCGGAGCGAACTTTACCGGATCGGGGACTGACTTAATCGGGTTGGATCGGAACTTTACCGGGTTATGGGTGAAATTTACCGGGTTGGCTGGAAATTTTACCGGGTGTTGGACGATATTTACCGGGTACAGGGATTAACTTTACCGGGTGCGGAACAAAATTTACCGGGTCGGATTAGGACTTTACCGGGTTATGGCCGACCTTTACCGAGCACGGAGTCGACTTTACCGCCCCAATTGCCATTTGCAATTGGGACAACCAAATCTCACTACTCGCCTAGTTGGCTCGTAGCAGGTGGGTTGCAGGCCTTCTTTACCGGGCATTGTGCCACCGGTTCACCAGGATTGTGCCACTTGGTATCGGATGGTTGTCACAAGGTAATTCCCCTTTGTCACCGGTTTTTAGGTGGAGTGTCACCAGTTTTAAGGCAGGGTGTCACAAGGTTTTGGCTTTTTGTCACCTGTTAACGTACCTTTGTCACCTGTTAATCCCACTTTGTGACTGGTTCTGGCAGCCATGTGATCGGTTTCCAGGCGGGCTGTGACTGGTTTTACCGACCTTGTGATCGGTTATCAGGTGGTTGTGACCGGTTTTGTCACCAGTCACAGCCGCTTCGGTACAACTTGTGATCGGTTTTACGCCCTTTGTGATCGGTTTCCGGTGGGTTGTGATCGGTTTTACCAGCCTTGTGATCGGTTTCCAGTTGGTTGTGACCGGTTTTTCCACTTTGTGACTAGAACAACTATCCCCAGAGCTTTTTCCACCCTTAAGTTGTCACATTCATTACAATTCTTCGAACAAATTCCTCAGGAGACCCATGCGCCACTCCCTAAAACTTCTGACCCTCTTCTATATAACAGCCCTCTCGACCCATGCCCTGGCCCAAACCACCCTTTCGGGTCGAGTCATCGACGCCTACCTGCAAACCCCATTGAAGGGGGTCTCCATCACCGCCGGGGACCAGACAGCCCTAACCGGGTCGGACGGTAAGTTTCAGATCACCGTCGACGCCAAGACCTTGGATGTTTCGGCCTATTTGGCGGGCTACGAATGGTTGAGCTTCTTCGTTCAGGACTGGACCGGTGAAAAGACCCTCGCCCTCAAGCCCTCCAGCATGACCCTGCCCGAGGTGATGGTTCGTGCCTACGGCATGGACCAGAAGCTATTCGAGACTCCCGGCAACCTGACCCTACTTACCGAGAATGACCTGAACCGGGGCGACAGGGTCAACCTGGCTCCGGTCTTGAATACCGTCGCGGGCGTAAGGGTGGACCAGGCCTTTATGGTTGATTCCCGAATTTCCCTTCGGGGCGAGGGCTTGAGGGCCAGCTATGGCATTAGGAACGTGGGTATATATGTAGACGGCATTCCGCTCAACGAGGCGGATGGTTACGCCCGCCTGGAGGGATTGGACCCGGACATTTTGGGCGAAGCCCAGATCATCAAGGGCCCCGCCTCCAGCCTTTACGGCGCGGGCATCGGGGGAGATATCCTCTTCAACACCCTTCGGCCCCCCGCCGGAGAGACAATTCTGGAAGGTTCAGGGCTGGTGGGTTCATATGGTCTCTACCGGGCCGAGGGTTCGATCAAGGCCGACCTGGGTAACGCGTCCATCCTCTTGAATTATGGCAACCAATGGTTCGATGGTTACGTCAACCACACTTCGGACTATCACAGTTTCGCAACCGCCCTTGGCACCTTTTATCCCAGCGCGAAAGACAGCCTGACGGTTCTCGCCAACCAATCCAACGAGCAGGCCGAGATCGCCTCACCCGAAACCCTCGCCCAATTCACAAACTCTCCCCGTGCGGGCGTGGCGGCGGACAGTGTTTACAACCTTCACCACAACCAGCTCTGGACCCGCTTCGGCGTCTCGAACCATTACCTCTTCAACGACCAGTGGGATAACGAAACCACCCTCTATGCCGCTTCCTTTACCTTAGACCGGGCCTTCGCCGACACCGTGGCCTATGCCGCCTATTTGGAAAAGGTGATGCAAAACGCCGGGGGCCGGACCCAGTTTTCGTTCAAGAACTCGTTCGGGGATCTGGAAACTCATTTGAGCGCGGGCGGGGAGATGATGAACCAGTATTCGACCTTCAATTACTACTTCAACAACAACGGCGTGCCGGGAGCCTTTGGCTATATCGTTCAGGGCACCGAACGACACCTGAACCTCTTTTTCCAGGCTGACGCCAACCTGGAACAGAAAACTTTCCTAAGCACCGGCATCAACTACAACACGACCAACTACATCCTCAACCTCATGACTTCCCACCTGAACAACGAGGTGGATTTCAGCCCCACGGCCAGCCTGCGAGTGGCCTTGTCCCATGTTTTCGACGACACCTTTTCCCTTTACGGAGATATCAGCCAGGGCTTCTCGCCCCCCGCCTTTGACGAGATGAAAAACCCCTTCACCGGGGGCCTTTTGCCCAACCTTTTGCCCGAGTTGGCGACCCAATATGAAATCGGCGCGCGGGGCCGTTGGCTGGACAAGGCCTTGGATTACGACCTTTGCCTTTACGACCTGGACGCCACCCAGGAACTGGTTCAGCAAACTATCAGCGGGGTGGCCGAATACGTGAACGCCGCGGGTACCAACCATAAGGGGGTGGAGCTTTCCATTTCCTACCGACTCGTGGACAATCCCAACCAATTTCTCAAACTCGTGAAACCCTGGGTGGCCTACAGCTACCAACATTATGTTTTCACCCAGTACGCTTACAACGGGACGGATTTTTCAGGCAAGCAGTTGACCGGCAACCCCGAAAACCAGGTGAATACGGGGCTGGATGTGGAAACGGCGCCCGGGTTTTACCTGAACTCGAACCTGCAATTCGTGGACGCCTACCCCATCACCGACGGCAACACCGTGTGGAACAATTCCTACGCCCTCTTGAACGCGAAGGTGGGTTTTAGAAACACCTTCGAGAAGCTCATACGGGTTGACGCCTTTGTGGGCGGGGAGAACCTCTTGAACCAGGTTTATTCGGCCTATGTGGCTTTCAACGCCACCAACGCGGCCTATTACGAATTGGGCGTGGGCCAGAGTTTCTTTGGCGGATTGAATTTGGATTTGTTGTTTTAGCTTGGGTATGGCCGGTTAGGATTCGAACCTGATAATGGGAACCGGCCTAATGCAAATATCATTTGAATAAACCTAAATGGAAGATTTGCCTGCCCTGCATGGATGCATTTAGGACTACGGATGAAAAGCTGGGCAAGCCAATTAGAGGATGGAAACGATACCCAAATCCGGGTTTGAATCCAGTTGGTTGATGAATTCAAAATCCCTTCGTATCAATTCTTCGATTTGAGCCGTGGAACAATTACCTCGTCTGACCCAAATAACTTTCGGGGGATAACCAAGGGTTAAGCTCAATTCGCCGTAATCGGCGTCCTTGGAGACGATGGTGTACCCTCCGGCCTTGGCAAACCGCCAAACATCAAAGTCCATCGCCTTCCCAAGATTTGAGTTATGAACATGGTTTAATCGGGGAAAAGGTCTTTGAGTTGATCGACCAAACCTGGCGAAAGATTCTCGTCGAAAATAAGCTTCACGGCTGGACTGCGAGGATGTGACGTTCTCTTTCAGCCGCATAACTGAGGCAGGCACGTATATCTTCCCCAGTGAGATATGGTAAATCCTTTAAAATTTGTTCTTGAGTCATCCCGGAAGCGAGGTATTCCAAAACGTCATAGACCGTCACCCGCAAACCTCGGATACAGGGCTTGCCGCCCCTTTTGCCGGGTTCCATTGTGATGATTTTATTGAAGTCCATTTGTTCCCCTTTCGCTGGTTCAATGATAGGTAGGATGGTCAATCGCCGTCAAGTTAGGCCATGTAATCGACGATATACACCGCCCCCGGTTAAGGCAAATGAAAGAGGGCCAGAGTTTCTACGGCGGGTTGAATTTGGATTTGTTGTTCTAACGCTTTTCATCCCTCTCCCTCAACTCTTCAATGAACTCAGGGTTTGGTGAGATGGCTTATTTCCGACTTAGGCCGATCGGTCATTAAAGCCCCCCTTTTCTCCACTTTCGCCTAATCGGAGACGCTCCAAAAGCTTCACGAAAGAGCCATCTATTTCACCCCCATGTCTTGAGATTCCCAAAAGGTTGCCCGTAGTATTGGCAGGTTGCTTCTTTTTCATTAAACCAAGGTGGGAGGCCCGAATTTTGAAACCGCGAAAAAAAGCCAAAACCCGCCCGTCTGTCCGCAAAAGCCCCCCAAAAAAGCACTCCAATCCCAAAAGCAAACCCACCAAACCCAAGAAAAGCCACTTGATCGAAGTTCCCGACCAGGCGGCCCTCTTCCGGGGCATCCTGGAAGCGGCTCCTGACGCCATGATCATCGTGGGCCAGGACGGCCGGATCTTGATCATCAACGCCCAGACTGAGACCCTCTTCGGCTGGAAACGGGAAGAACTTTTGGGTCAATCCATGGAAGTGCTGGTTCCCCACCGTTTCCGGGCCCATCACCCCGCGAAGAGGGACGGTTATATGGCTTCCCCCAAGGCCCGTCCTATGGGGGCGGGGCTGGACCTTTACGCGCTCCGCAAGGATGGAACCGAATTCCCCGCTGAAATTTCCCTCAGCCCCCTAGAAACTCCCGAGGGGCGCTACGTCACCGCCGCCATCCGCGATACCACCGAGCGCAAACGCCAGTTGGAAGAAGAAAACAAGCGTATTCAGGAAACCAACCGCCTCAAGAGTGAGTTCCTGGCTAACATGTCCCACGAACTGCGGACCCCCTTAAACGCCATCATCGGTTTTTCCGAACTGATGGTGAACGGGAAGGTGGGGGAAATGGCCCCCGACCAGAGGGAATACACGGGGGATATCCTCACGAGCGCCCGGCACCTGCTTCGCCTGATCAACGACGTGCTGGACCTGACCAAGGTGGAAGCGGGCAAGATGGAATTCCGCCCCGAAATTCTGGACATTACCAAGGTCGCCACCGAGGTGAAGGAAATTTTGAGAGGCATGGCTTCCCCGAAGCGCATCCAGATCGAACTGGAATTCGCTCCCTTCCTGCCCCCGGCCCTGCTGGACCCTTCCAAACTCAAGCAGGTCCTCTACAACTTCCTTTCCAACGCCATCAAGTTCACGCCCGAAGGGGGCAAGGTGATCCTGCGTGTGCACCCGGAAAAGGAAGGCTACTTCCGGTTGGAAGTGGAGGACACGGGCATTGGCATCAGGCCTGCGGACCTGCCTAAACTCTTCGTCGAATTCCAACAGCTTGACGCGGGTTCGGCCAAGAAATACGCCGGCACCGGCCTGGGGCTGGCGCTGACAAAAAGCATCGTGGAAGCCCAGGGCGGATGGGTGGGGGTTACCAGTAACCCGGGCAGGGGTAGTCTTTTCTTCGCGGTTCTACCGCACGAAATGAAATCAGGGGAACCCAATCGTCCTGTTGACGTTTGTTGAATCCTAAAGCCTAAGCGGAACTATGCACTTTGAGAAAATTACAATAAACCCTCTCCCCTTGAGGGAGAGGGCAGGGTGAGGGGTGTTTTGCGATGGAAATAACCCCCTCATCCCAACCTTCTCCCTCCAGGGGAGAAGGAGAAAATGAAAAAATTCAGAGGGATACTATGCTGGGGGAATCGATTCTGGTCGTGGATGACAATCCCGTGAACCTCAAACTAACGAAGGTTCTTCTCAAGGGCGAGGGATATGAGGTGGCCACGGCACAGGACGCCGAAGAGGCCTTGAAATACCTGGCAACCGCCAAGCCCCGCCTGATCCTGATGGACATCCAGCTTCCAGGAATGGACGGGTTAACCCTGACCCGGCAGTTGAAGTCCAAACCGGACACATCGGGCATTCTTATCCTGGCCCTCACGGCCTATGCCATGAAGGGCGACGAGGAAAAAGCCTTCGCCGCGGGGTGCGATGGATATATAGCGAAACCGATCGACACCCAAACCTTTCCCGCCCTCATCGCGGGGTATTTGAACGGAAAAACCGTTTAATCTTTGACCGAGGCACCCCTCACCCTGACCCTCTCCCTCAAGGGGAGAGGGATAACCTTTCTTCACCTTCTCCCCTGGAGGGAGAAGGATAGGATGAGGGGGAATATATGGTGTTTCATCTTGGCGATGAAAATGTCTTTCTTTTTGGAGAATCATGAAAAAGATCCTAATCATTGATGACGAGGCCCTAAGCCGCAAGCTCCTGCGGGCTGTACTGGGAAACGTGGAAGGCTATACCCTTTCCGAAGCCGGAACAGGCAAAGAAGGCCTGGATGCCGCCGCAAAGGATCAGCCCGATGCAGTGATCCTCGATTTGAACCTGCCCGACATGGACGGCCTCCAGATTTTGGAAAAGCTTAAGGCCCGCTCGCCCAACCTGCCGGTCCTCATGCTCACCGGACATAACGACGCTCAAACAGCCCTGCAAGCCGTCCGGCTCGGCGCTTTCCATTACCTGACCAAGCCTTTCGAGGCGGACCAACTCCACGTGACTTTGCAAAGAGCCCTGGAAAAGGGGGAGATGCTGGCCCAGATGGAATCGATGCGCCGTGGCGGGAGAAAAGGCCCGACCCTCTCAAAAATCCTGGGGGAAAGCGTAGCCATCAAGGACATCACCGGACAAATCGAAAAGGTAGCGGGATCGCTTTTGACTGTCCTGATCCAGGGGGAAACGGGCACGGGCAAGGAATTGGTAGCCCGGGCATTACATGAGGAAAGCTCCAGACGGAACAGCCCCTTCGTGGCGCTGGATTGCGGGGCCTTGGCCGAGAACCTTTTGGAATCCGAACTCTTCGGGCATGAGAAGGGCGCCTTTAGCGGTGCGGACCGCAAGAAAGAGGGCCAACTTTCCCTGGCCCGGGGCGGAACGCTTTTGCTGGATGAGGTAGGAAACTTACCGTTGGGCCTGCAGGCCAAACTGCTCCGGGTCCTTCAGGAAAGACAGGTCAAGCCAGTGGGAGCGGAGAAGGCCTTTCCCATTGATGTTCGGTTCATTGCCGCCACCAACGCTCCATTGGAAGAAGAAGCCAAAGCAGGCCGGTTCCGCCAGGATCTCTATTACCGCCTGGCCGAATTCACCTTGAACCTGCCCCCCCTACGCTACAGACGGGAAGACATTGCCGTTTTGGCGAAGCGTTTCACGCAGGAAGCCTCGCTAGAAATGAAAAAGAAAGTTGGAAGCCTCTCCCTGGAAGCCCAGGAACTGCTTAACAGCCATGCCTGGCCAGGCAACGTGCGGGAATTGAAAAACGTGATCCGCCAGGCGGTGCTGTTGGCCCCCGGCGCGGAGCTAACCGAAAAGGACATCCGTGTTTTTTTAGGAAAGAATTCCAATCAGGAAACGCCAGGCCCCGTAGAAGTGCCCCTTGCCCCCGGCTTGTCTTTGAAGAAGATTGCCGAGCAGGCCGTGGAGGCCGCCGAACGCCAGGCCATCGCGAACGCCCTGAAATTAACGGGGGGTAACAAGAGCAAGGCCTCCAAGCTATTGAAGACCGATTACAAGACGCTCCATTTGAAAATCAAGAAGTACTCGCTTTAAAGAACTTTGTTTTCCCCTGTCCCCTTCCCCTCCCCGCATTGGGCCAATCACGAAACCTCAAAAAGAATCCGGAGCCGCGTTTTGGAATCGACCGGCACGTTTCCCTTAGCGGCGGGTTTGAACTGCCACCTAGAGGCCGTCTTCAGGGCAATGGCGTCCAATTCATCGTTGCCGCTGGAATCCAAAAGACGGGGGATAACCCCTCCCTGGGCCGAAATAAGAAATTCAATGACCACGCTGGTTTTCAGGTTTTGGTCCCTTAAATAGGCCGGTATCACCGGTGCCGGGGCGTAAAAGGCCACGGGCCCATGGGTGGGTCCCAAGGCCGGTCCCGCATCAATCTGGTTTTGCTGTTCGGGGGCTTTGGGCGGTTCCTTTTTTTCCACTTTCTTCCGGCTTTGCTTATGACTGAAAACCACCTCATCCTCATCCTTCACGGCTGCGGCGCCGGTCAAATGGGCGTTGGCGGGTAATTGGACAATTTGAGCCTCGATGTAATCGGCTGAATCAAAGGGTTTTTTAAAAAGGGAAAGATGCCCTAACCCCAGTGCGAGAAAAAAGAGAAGTTCCAACCCAAAGGCGATCAGGGCGGCCTTCCATATTCGGTTGGCGCCTTCATCCAGTTCGTAAATTCCGGGATTCGTCATTACTTATCCTTTCCCGCTTCGGCCACGAGCGCGAATTTTCTAATCCCCACCTCTTTCGCCTTATCCATGGCCGAAATCACCAGCCCATAACCCACGCCCTCATCGGCGTTCACAATAACCACCGCCTGGGGGTCGGCCTGCATCTGGTAGGTCAATTGACTGCCCAATGTATCGAGTGTTACCGCTGTCTTGTTGACCATCAGCGACCCGTCTTTCTTGACGGTCAAGATGATGTTCTGCTTCATGGTTTCGGGCTTGCCCAACATCTTGGGCAGTACCACCTTGACGCTGTTGATGCGGGTCATGGCCAGGGAAGTCACCATGAAGAAGACCAGCAGGAAGAAAATGACATCGATCATGGGAATAATCTCGATGCGGACCCTTTTGAGCGGCCTTTGGCGTATTTGCATCAGCCCTTCCTCCTTTCGGTGGACATGCGAGCTTCTAAAAGCCTGGAGGCGGCCGACTCCATCTCATAAATGAAGTTTTTGATGAGGGTGTTGTAGTAGTTGTGCGCGACCACACAAACAAGCGCGATCACTAGCCCGGTGGCCGTCGCGATCAGGGCCTCGGCGATGCCACCTGTGATGGAATAGGGGTCATCCACCCCGCTTTGGGTCAACACCTTGAAGGAGCCCATCATCCCGATGATGGTACCCAGAAGGCCCATCAGAGGCGCGATGGTGATGGTGGTGTCGAGAATATGGACGTATTTTTCCAGGCGAGGCACCCAGCTTTCCCCCGCGTTTTTCATGGAGATTTCCATTTCCTCCATGGGGCTTTTGAAATGCTCCAGCCCGGCCTTTAGGACCGCCGCCACGGGAATCATCTTTCCCTCGCAGGCCTGGATGGCATCGGCAACCTTGCCCGCCTGGGCCTTTTCCAGTACCCCGTTGATGAAGCCTTTCGGGGTGATATACCGCTTTGAATAAGCCTTCCACCGCTCGATGATCACGGTCAGGGCGATCAGGGAGGAAGCCAAAAGCGGGATCATCATGAACCCGCCGTGAAATATGAATTTGAATCCTTCGAAAAGTCCGTTCATTTTTGATTCCTTTCTGTAATGGACATCCCGACCTTCCATGAAACATTTAATGAGGTCGGTATAGTCCAGATCCCCTTAGCCCTTTTGGCTAAGGAAGACAGAAGCGCCGGGGGTTCCTGAGGCCTCCGGCGCCTTGCCACTGCGATTAGATGGCCTTCGACAGGTGAAACAGGAATTCCCTTCCGTTTTCGTAGTGGTTCCCGTTGTACCCGTTGTTGATGAAGATGACATAGGGGTTGTCGAAAACGTTCAACACGTCCAGGCTGGCTTTCATTCCGGCGAGGCCGCTTTCCTTCTGGAAGGCATAACCCAAAGTGAGGTCCCCCGTAAAATGACCCGGGAGCCGGTTGATGTTGCCTGGTCCCGTGCTTAAGCCCCCGCCATAAAGCCCCTCGGCGGTGACCCAAATATCTCCCGGGTTGTAGGTAAAACCTGCATTGACCGTGTGGATTTGGCAATGGTCCAGGAACTGCCACACGCCGGCCGCCGGGAGGTTGGCGTTCGTGAAGGCGAAGTCACCCCCGCTGATCCCCTGGCCCTTGGCGATCTCGTAGGAATAATTCCCGAACTCCGACCAATCTTTGTCGAGCTTGCCCCGCATGGAAAATTCCACCCCATAGGCGTAACCCGAGGCGAAGTTGTAGGGCTGGTCGATGCCAGTGTTTAACAACTGGGTCTCGTCCTCCATGTTCACCGCGTCTTTGTAATAAGTGTTGAGGGTGAGCAACTGGTCCCCGGCCTGTTGGGCCACCCCGGCCTCGAAGTAATCGTCCTTCTCGACCTTCACGTCGTAGGGAACCAGTGGATTTCCTACCCCCAGGTTGACGAAGGTTTCCTTGAGATCCTCCGGCGGTGCGGGCATGAAAAGCTTGCCGTAGAAGAAGTGAACCTTGGTGGATTCGGCGGGAAGGATGCTCAACCCCACCCGGGGCTCCACCAGGCTGTCGTTAGACGTCGTGTTGGGAAACACGTATTGGGTGGCGTCGAAACGAAAGCCGCCCGAAAAGACCAGCCACTTGGCCAGGGTGAGTTCGTCCTGGACGTAAAGCCCTTCTTGATAGCCGGTATCGGTGGAATTGTCGCCGCCGAAGGTGGTGACCGGACCGGTCCCCGTGTTGACGGCCTCCACCACCGAAACAGGACCGGAAGATTGGGTCAGGAGGACCTGTCCCCCGATCTTGACCAGGTTGTTGGGGTCCGCGTGCCAGGTGAAGTCCACCTGGGTCCCATAGTTATCGCTCGTGCGGTTTTGGGAGTAAGAAGACTCGGTGATGCTCCCAATCTGGGCCGCCAGGGCGTTGTTTTGGGCGAAAGCCAGGTCGTTGGCCAGGTCGTTGGTGAAGGTCAGGTTGGACTCCTTCCAATAGGGCGCGATCTGGATGAAAGAGTTCTCATCCAACGTGTGCTTCCAGGACAGTTCGACGTACTTATTGGCCTCCGACTGGGTGTCGTTGGTGGTGGAAGGCACGTAGTTGAAGGGCCCATTCCCGTAGGCGTCCATCGTGCCGTTGAAATAGGCGAAGTTGGAACCGCCCGGATCAAAGGAACTGTCGTAGGTGGAGATCTGGTTAAATTTGGTCTCGCTATAGGCATTGAGGCCAAATTTATTCGAATTATCCGTCACCCAGTCGAGTTTTAAAAAGGCGTCCGAGCCGTAGCTCTTGTCGTGGATGGCCTGTTCGCTTCCGCCGTTCTGGTCGTTGGCGATGTCGGCGGGCGCGGGGGTATCCAGCCCCCGGTCTGTCGAGAAGGCGGTGGCGGAGAGAAGATAATGGAAATCTCCGGAAGCGTCCGAAGCGCCGTAGTTGGCGTAGGACGAGGTTTGATTGTAAGAACCGTAGCTTGTTCCGATTTCCCCTCCCGGCTGGGTCGAGCCCGATTTGGTCACGATATTGACCACACCGGCCAGTCGGCTTCCGAATTCGGCAGGAAGACCGCCGGTGAGGATTTCCATATGGTCGATATTGACCGGGGTGAAGGCTTCCCCAAAGGAACCCCCGACCGAATCGGGAAGTTGGATGCCGTCGATTTGGTATTGAAGATTCGCGTGGTTGCCCCGGGTGAAGACCTGGCCCAAAGCCCCCTCCACAAATCCGGGTGAGGTGGTATACAAAAGGCGCCGCACGTCCGTGGTGGCCCCTCCCGGAAGCTGAGCGATCTGGTCCGCGTTCAGGTCCCGGCTACTGTCGGCGGCGGGCGTGACGAGATGGCGCTTGGCCTTCACCGTCATCTGAATTTCACCCGCAGGCGACAGGTTAATTTCGAGCGATGAAGAACTGCCCGAAACCGCCACTGTGCCCTGGTAGGGGCTGAAACCTTCGGCCTGGACGGTCACCTGGTAATCCCCGATCGTCAGGGGAAAGACCTGAAAGGTTCCGGTGGCCGAGGAAATCAAATCCTTTTCGGTTCCGTTACCCGTAATTGTGACCTTGGCGTTGGGAACGGCCACGCCCTGTGCGTCCAAAACCGTGCCTGACAAGGCTCCGTCCACCGTGGCCCAAAGGCGCCCCGGTGAAAAAGCGGTGATGAACAAAAAAGCCAGCAATGCGATAAATCGAAAGTTCATGTTTCTTTCTCCGTTTAATTCGTTTTATGAAACCTTAATCAGGACATAGGTCAAAAAGCCCATCCCCGCCGTCAAGGCACCCACCACGACCCAATATTTCCAATCGCGCGGCGGAATGACGGTTTCGTAGGCGATTTTCCTGTTCCTGAATTTGCGTTTGGGCCATGCGGCCCTTCGGATCATTCTTCCTGTTCTCATGGTTCTCCCCGAACCTATGGTTCTAAGACCCTAGGGGTATCCCAAAGGGAACCGGGATGAACCCGGGGGTAGTTGAATTGTTAATGGGGTAAAGGCAGTCGCGAACGCGAGTGCTCGTGACCGTAACGGAAAGGAGGGCGAAAAACGAAGGTTTGAGGGGTTTTACAGGACTTTGGACGAAATGGAAAAAGGCCTAACGCCTTCCACCCTATTCCCGCTAATGGTTTTAGAAAAGGAACTGAGGCGGAGCGCGACCCGAATGGATCGAAAAGGCGACCGGCTTAAAAACAGCGCGAAAAATTGTGAGAGTGAAAAGAAGCAGAAAGACGGGCGTGAAGTCCGGGACGGCGACGGATATATCTGAGAAGGAGGAATGATTGTAATAACTGCAAAAGGCGCAGTCTTGTTCCTCGCCCTCGCTGTGGTGATGATGGTGCAAGAAGCCGTGGGCGGAACCCACAAGCGTGAAAACCATCATGACGGCCAGCGCTAAAACCCTGATACCGCTTTTGGTGGGCAACCCAGACTCCTAGCGTTTGAAAAACTTGGCGTCATCATGACAATGCCCCGAAACAAAAGTCAATACGAGGCCCGATTCATAAGGATTTCCATATCCAGCTTGCTTTAGACGGGTTCGACCGGCGGCAACAAGAGAAAGGCCCCCAAACTTCTGAAGACCGACTACAAAACCCTCCACCTGAAGATCAAGAAGTACTCACTATAAAAGTTTTTCCGCAATGAGTGGCTTTTTCCATTGTCTACTACACCTTCCCGCCGTGGATAACTTCTTATCTCGCGCAATAGGCCCAAAGGGAAACACGCAATCCCTCACTCTGGGCATTCACGTTCTGAAGGCATTTCGAAGTAAGTCAATTGTCACCGGGAATTAATATTGGCCATTGAACGGGGGTGTGTGCTCCTGCTTTTCATTTCTGGTCTAGCACCTCGCGGATACGTTCCGCCAGTTTTTCTTTCGAAAATGGCTTTTTGATCAAATGGATGGAAGGATCGATCGTGCCCTTCTGGGACAGAACCTCCTGTGAATAACCCGACATGAAAAGAATATTCATTTCTGGTCTGTCTTTATGCAACTCTTCCGATAATTCTTTTCCGTTCATTTTAGGCATGACGACGTCGGTTAATAAAAGGTGGATGGTGTCCTTATAATCCTGCGCTCGTTTGACCGCTTCAACGCCATTACACGCCTGCAGAACATGGTAGCCATAATTTTCCATCCCCCGCACTAATATCTTTCTCAGCGAATCTTCGTCTTCCGCCACCAGGATGGTTTCCGAACCGTTGGCGGCTAAAGATTTCCACTTGGGTTGGGTGTTGACCTCAGCCGCCGCGTTGATAGCCGGGAAATAAATGGAAAAGGTAGTTCCCGCGCCGAGAGAGCTGTGGAGCCATAGATATCCATTCCAACGGTTAACAATTCCATAAACGGTGGCTAAGCCCAACCCCGTTCCTTTTTCTCCCTTCGTTGTGAAAAATGGTTCGAATAAATACTTCTGGGTTTCCGCGTCCATCCCGGTACCCGTATCAGTCACCGTAAAGCTCACGTAGGAACCCGGGGGGATTTTTAATCCCTGCACTTCCAGGACCTCGGTCGTATCAATATTTTTGGTGGTAACCAGAAGTTTCCCGCCCTTCGGCATGGCGTCCCGGGCATTTAAAATCAGGTTCATCATCACCTGTTGGATTTGGCCCAGATCGGACTGGATCCATTTCAAGTCCACGTCTTGGATGAAGTCGAAATCAATCGAAGCGTCGATCAAACGTTTAAACATCTTGGCCATTACTGAAACCAGTTCATTCAGGTTGACCAGCTGAGGTTGGGATACCTGTTTTTTTCCAAAAGCCAACAGTTGTTGGGTTAATTCAGCCCCCCGATGAACGGCATTTTGGATTTCTTCCACTTCCTCCAGGTGGGGATCACCCGCTGAAAAGGATGCTTTGATAAAATCGCTGTTACCCTCGATCACGTTCAAAAGATTGTTAAAGTCGTGGGCCACCCCCCCCGCCAGTCGCCCGACGGCGTCCATTTTTTGGGAAAGCCGGATTTGCTCCTCGGCCTTTTTCAAGGATTCCTGAACGCGTTTCTTCTCCGTGATGTCCCTTGAGATGGTTGATAAGCCGACGATTTTTCCTTCGGGGTCCTTGATTGGCGACACGGTGACGGCCACTTCGACCAGATCCCCATTCTTTTTAAGCATCCCCGTTTCGCAATGTGTGACATTTCCTTGTTTGGCGGCCATTTCACTTGTTTTTTTCATCTTTTCTTTAAGGTCGGGGGGAACAAGTTGAATCGTATATTGCCCCACCATTTCTTCCGAAGGATACCCGAGCATGGTTTCGGCGCCCTTGTTCCAGCTGAATATTCGCCCCTCGAGGTCGCTGCCGATAACGGCATCGGTGGCTTGTTCCAGAAGCAGCTTATATTTTTCCTCTGTGAATTGGACTTTCCCCTCTAACAGCTCGGCATATTTGACAATTTTGTCCTTCGCTTCCGTGAGTTGAAACTGGCTTTCAAGGAGTAACTTATTGTTTCGGACCGTGTCCTCGAAAGTGGAAATCAACAGATTCAAGATATGCTGTCTATCCGACGTGATAGTTAGTTTTTTACCCAGGAAATAGATTTCATTGCTGGTTTCCAATTTTCCGCCGGCGCGCAGGCGCCAATTTTCAAGGACGTTTTGAACCCTTTGAACAAGCACTTCAGGTTCATAGGGTTTTGTGACGAAATTATCCGCCCCGCATTCCAAACTACGTATCACATCCATCGGATCACTCAATGCCGTCAGGAGAATGACCGGTATTTCCTTGGGGGATAACCCCGCTTTCAATCTCCGGCAAAATTCATAACCCGTCAGACCCGGCATCATAATATCGGAGAGGACAAGGTCAAATTTCGAGTTAAGGCCCGCCGTGAGGCCTTCTAATCCATCGGTGGCGGCAACCACCTCATAACCCTCCGCCTCCAGGATAAACCTCAATTTCTCCCTTTGGGTGGGGCTGTCCTCGACGATGAGAAGGCGTCCTGTCATTTTTTCGCTCCCAAGGAAATCATTTCCATCAACCGCGGGGCGATCTCCTCCAAAGGCAGGATCATGTCCGTATAACCGGTTTTAATGGCCTCACCCGGCATCCCGAAAATAACCGAGCTGGCCTGGTCCTGAGCTATAACCCGCCCCCCCGCTTCCTTGACCGCCTTTAAACCCGCCACCCCATCCGATCCCATCCCGGTCAAAACCAGCGCGAGGGCGGAGGGTCCATAAGCCTTTGCCACCGATTCAAACAGGAACGTTCCCGAGGGGCGAAAACTGCCGATGGGTTCGTCGGAGGAATAGAACAAGGTGGATCGGTCGGAAACCCCCAAGTGGCGGTCATACCCCGCCAGGTAGACCGTGCCGGACGCGAGCTCTTCCCCCTCCGCTGCCACCTTGATCCGGAGGGAGGAGTTTCCGTTCATCCAGGAAGCGAATTCGTTCATGAATCCCTTCAACATGTGTTGGACCACCAGGATCGGAGCCGGAAAGTCCCCCGGCAGTTCGGAAAAAATCCGGTTTAAAGCCGGCGGACCGCCGGTGGAAGTGGCGATGGCGACCACCCTGCCCCGCTTACCCTCAGGGAGTTGACCGAGAAACTTTTCAGGAATTTGGGTGTCTTTGATCTTGTGTCGTTCCGGCCAGTGACGGACCACTTTCACTTGCGACATGGTCTTGAGCATCGAAACGAATTTGGATTTCTCCTCCAAATTATCCGGGCTACCCGGGCCGCCGGGTTTCTTAAGCACGGTGAGGGCCCCGGCCTTGAGGGCCTGCATGGCGACCCCCGCTTCCCGGACGTTCCGGCTGGTGGAAATAATAACGATCGGCGTGGGATCCTCGACCATGATGCGCTTCGTGGCTTCAAAGCCGTTCATTTCCGGCATTTCGATGTCCATCGCCACCACATCGGGTTTAAGGATTCCCGTGAGTTCCACCGCTTCCAGGCCGTTTTTCGCCTCACCGACCACTTGAATCTCCGGATCTTCCCCGAGAATGGATATCAACAATTGCCGGGTTGTTGTGGAGTCTTCCACCACCAGGACACGAATCATAGGAGCCTCCGGATGATCTCGATCAGGTTGCCCTGGTCGAAATCGCTCTTGACGATGTAGGCGTTAGCGCCCACCTCGATGCCGTATTCACGATCCTGCTTTGAGCCGAGTGACGTGACGAGCACGACCGGCAGTTCACTGAGTTTCTTGTCCGCGCGGATATGGGTGATAAGCTCGAATCCGTTCATGCGCGGCATGTCGACATCCGAAATCACCAGGTCAAAGGACTCAGTCTTGAGCCTCGTCAGCGCGTCCAACCCATCCACGCAAGCCACCACCTCGTAACCCACGGCCTCGAGGATGCTCTTCAACAGGGCCCGGGAGGTGATCGAGTCCTCGGCGACGAGCAGGCGCCCAGGCCCTTGGGTTTTTTTGTCCTGAACGGCGGCGATCGGTCCCGGCGCTCCGGATCGGCTCGCCGATTCCACGAGGTCGGCGACATGGAGTATGGGGATCACCGCGCCGCCGCCCGAGATGCAAGCCCCCGAGATGTTGCGAACCCGGGCGAGTTGTCGGCCCAGGCTCTTGACGACCACCTCTTGCTCTCCCTTCACCTCGTCAACGAGGAACGCGACCTGGCGGTCCCCGGAACGCGCCACCACGATCGGCCGGGCCTCGCCCTTCCCAAGTCCCTCAGGCCCCTGGAGCTCAAGGACATCCCGCAGGCGGACCAACGAAACCGCGGCTTTTCCCAGCGTGATCGTCTGGCGGTTCTCGATCGTTTTAATGTCGTCCGGTTTCACCCGGCTCACGCGCACCACGCTGGCGGTTGGAATCACGAAGGGTTGGCCGGCGGCGGCGACGAGCACTCCGCGAAAGGTCGCCATCGACAAGGGCACGAGAATGCGGAAGGTCGTACCTCCGCCGGGCTTTGAGGCCACCGTGATCGTTCCACCAAGCTTGACCACCTTCTCTTGGACGATGGCCATGCCCAGTCCCCTGCCCGACAAGTCGGTGATGATCGGGCTCGTCGACAGTCCGGAACGGAAAATGAGTTCGGTTACCACAGCCTCGGTCAGACGGGCCGTTTCCCCGGCCTCGATGAGCCCCAGGCGGACGGCGGCCTTTTTAACCTTGTCCGCGTCGATCCCCGCCCCGTCGTCAGCGACGGTGAGCTCGACCCGGTTCCCCTCGGCCGTTTTCGCCGTGATCGTGATGGACCCATGGCTGGGTTTGCCAAGCTTAAGGCGTGTGTCCGGGTTCTCGATTCCATGATCAACGCAATTTCGAAGAAGGTGGAGGAGGGGGTTTTTGAGTTCATCGAGAATTCGGCGGTCAATCTCGATATCCTCGCCCTTCACGAGAAGGTCCACCTCTTTACCTTGCTCGTGCGCCAGGTCGCGCACGACCTTGGGCAGGTGGCCGAGGAGGTAGGAACAAGGGAGCAGGAGTACCTGCTTGGTGTCCGTCAGGAGCCTGTCGGTGATCGCGGAGAGAGTAAGAGCGTCCTGATGCGCGGACCCCGCAAGCTTGCGAAGGGAGCTTTCAAGCTTCCGGGAGTTCAACATCTCGGTCTCGAGTAGATCGAATGCGGTCATCGTGCCTTCCTGCCGGAAGCGTTGCCGCACCTGTTGACGCACGCGCCGTTGATTCCAGCCTGAAAGGTCCGCAACGAGCGCGCGCAGTTCAACGGCCCGTTCGCTTTGCGCGATCTTGGCGCCCACCAGTTCCTCGGCTTCGAGCAAGAGGGCGTTGAGTTTTTGCGTGGAAATGCGGATCGTTTCTGGCGCGCTCGTGGCGGGAGAGGTCCGGGGGTCAGGGCCATCCATCGGCTCTTCCGGCCTAGACGCCACGGGAACCGCTGGGACGTCAGCCACTTGCGGCTCTACCGTAAGAGCGGCTCTTTGCGGCGTTCCGGTCCGCTGATCCACCCGCCCCGGGACGATTCGCCTAAGCGCCGCCAGCGTTTCCTGTTCTTTTCCCCCGTCTTCCATGCGCAAAGGGGCGGCAGGGTTGGCGCACAAGGCCGAAAGGACGCCCAGCGCTGAATGAATGACATCCAGCATTTCCCTAGACAACTTAAGCTTTTCGTCCTTCATTTCCGAAAAGACGCTCTCCAAATTCATGCATAGCGCCTGTACGACAGGCAGGTTCACCGATCCCGCCGCGCCTTTGAGGGAATGAGCCTCCCGGAAGACGCCCTCAACGAGGGAGGTGTACTCGGTGTCCTTGGCGCGCTCAAGCGCGATCAGGCCGGCCGTGAGGGCCTCGATGCGTTCAGCCGCCTCGGTCTGGAATATCTCCCTCAGCTTCGTTAAAAGTTCGTTATTCTTCTGGTTGTCCATTCAATCCCCTCGCCGCATTTCCGGCCCGACTCAAACTTCCATGCGCTGCCGTTCGGCCAGCATCTTCAACCGCCCCCCCATCTCCTGAAGGTTCTTGGCCGACATCTCGAGTTGCTTGGTTCCCTCCATGTTCTGAGTCGTAGCCTGGCGGATGTTGGAAATGGCCAGGGCAATCTGGTCCATGCCCACGACCTGCTGCTGGCTCGAGGCGGCAATCTGGGTGGCGGCCTGCGAGGCCTCACCCACAGTCCCCGTGAGAGACCGGATGGACTCTCCCGCGCCATTGGCCTGTTTGACCCCTGCGACCACCGCCTTCGTGCCTTGCTCGGTGGCCATGACCGCGGCGCTCGTTGCCTTCTGGACCTCCATCAGGATCGTCCGCACCTGCGTGGTCGCCTGCCGCGACTGCTCCGCCAGGCTCCTGACTTCTTGCGCCACCACCGCGAACCCCTTGCCATACTCACCGGCGCGAGTCGCTTCGATGGCTGCGTTCACCGCCAGCAGGTTCGACTGCTCGGCGAGGTCATTGACGGTGGCGATGATCTCACCGATGGTCTGACCCTGTTCGGAAAGCCGCACCACACTCTCGGCGATAGCCTCCATCTGCTCGCGGATACGGTTCATGCCCTCGATGGTCTCGGTGACAGCCCCGCGACCGATCTCGGAAACGGCTTCCGCTTTCTGGGTGACCTCCAGGACCGCCTTCGCCTTCTGGTTGGAAAGGTAAGCTGTCTGCTTGACCTCCTCGGCGGTTGTCGCCGTCTCGCTCACGGCGGTTGCGATCTCGGCCGCCGTCGCGTTGACCTGGGATACGGTGGCAATGATTTCTGAGGAAGAGGAGGCGAGGACGACGAACCCGCTCTGCAGCTCTTTGTTCAATCCACGAAGGCTGTCGACCATGGTCCGCAGGGATCTCTGCAAATCACCGATCTCGTCCGTCCGATTGACGTCCTCGATCAGCACGGTCAGATCGTCCTTGGCGATTCGCTGGACGACGGCAGTCAACTTGCGTATCGGCTTGCCGATGGAATTCGTCAGCCAAAAGCCCCCCGCGAACAGGGTTAGAATCGATATCAAGGACCCCAGCGAGATGACGAGTTTCAACATTCCGGCGCTTGATTCGGAGTCCCCGTTACGTTTGTCCAAAAGGCGGTGCTCCTCGGCCTCCATGTCACTGATCAGTTTGCGGATCTGCTCCATGAGGATTTTGCCTTTGTTGGTTTGAATAACCTTAATGGCCGCACCGAGACCTTTTCCTGGATCGCGTCTAAGATCGATCAATTCCTGGAGTTGCAAAAGTTTGGCCGCCGCCAACGGGCGGATAGCATTTATGAGCGTCTGTTCCTTGGGATTATCAACCGTGAGTTCTTGAACCCTATCAATGGCGTCGTTCACTTTCTGCGAACCTTGGTTGTAGGGATCGAGATAGGCCTCCGTTCCCGTGAGCACGTACCCGCGTTCACCCGTCTCGGCGTCCAGGAGCGCCGAACGGAGGTTGTCGAGATTTTGGATGACCTCAAAGGTATGCTCCACCCATTTCTCGCCCTCTTCATTTCGGACCTGTCCCATAAACGAACTTATCGACACGACGGCGAAAATGACCCCTATCAGAATAAATGTTGCCGTGATCTTGTTTCCGATGTTCCAACGCATGGCTTACCCCCATAGTCTTTTAACTCATCAATCGACTTGTTCATTAATCTTTAGGCTGGCATCCATCAGGAGGCGGCCGCCTTCCAGCACGGCCAGCATCTGGCCGGTGACACCTTTGAGAAACCTTTCCCGTATTCCCGTGAGCGTTGGCAGACCCTCCTGAAGGTCAGAAACGATGACGGTACGCACCCCCTCAATGGTGTCCGCGAGCAACCCAAGTTCGCTGTTACTACCCCTTAAAACGATGACCCGGCTGAGCTCGGTGAGACCCCGGGCTGGTAACTCGAAAAACTTGCGCAGGTCCACGATCGCCAGGACCTGGCCCCGGCGGTTCATGACACCCGCCAGGAAAGGCTTCGTGCAAGGCAAGAAGGTCAGATCCTTCAGTTGGCAGGCCTCCCGGACGTAGTGGGTTTCGACGCCGTAGGTCTCGCCGGCAATCGTGAAGGCCAGGATCTCGATTTGCTCCGCCTCGTCCGCCTGGGTGGGTGGATGGGCTGCGGCCCTGGCGCGCGCCTCGAGAACTCGGCGGACCTCCTCCGGACCATGGCCGTTTCCGCCTGTAATGGCGATGGCGGCAAGCTCGAGGCGGCGGTGGATGGCTTCCCAGTCAATCGTGCGTGAGGTCATGTTTTTATCGTCCCGCCATGGTTTGAACCGACTCAACGAGCCGGCCGCAGGTCACCCCTTCAGAATCGGGCACGATCTCATCCCTGTTTCGGGCCAAAAGAAGCTCAAGGGCGACCGCGAGGTGGCGCTTGGACTCCCTTGGCTTATCGAGCCATTGGTAAAGACTGCCCAACGCATGATGGGCAAGGATGAAATCCTGGTCGAGATAGAGGACTTTTCCCAACGCGGTAACGGCTTCCTCCAACCGGCCGAGTTCTTGGCAGATCATCGCGTAAAGGAAATACGCGGCGGGATTGGTACTATCGACGGCGATGGCATCCCGACACATCGCGAGCGCCTCCTCGAGCCTACCCTGGTTGGCGTAAACCCGTGCCTCCCTTAGGATGTTCTCAGGGTGTAACGGGGTGATCGGCGGGACTGGGTCGACAGGCGCGGGGAGCGGCATGATAGGGGGGCTCAGGAGGCGGGCCGCGGGCTCCGGAACGGTTTGGTAGGCTGGCACGGGCAGGGCGGGGTTCGCCGGGACATTTCCCGGCAGGGACACGGCACCGGTTGGCCGCGGCGTCTTTCGAAAGAAAACAACCCCGCCGATATTTTCCATGGTGAACATCGGGAACAACGAATGGCTTGCTTCAGCGGGATTGACCAAAAGATAGCCGCCGTCGACCAGGCAACGGTACAGTGCCGCCACAACTTTCCGCTGATGGTCGGGAGTGAAATACATGAGGACATTGCGGCAGAAAATCACGTCCATCGCATTGGTGTGGTTGTGAAGGGAGGGATAAAGGTCTTCGGCCAGGTTGAGGTAGCGGAAATGAACCAGATTTTTGACAGCCTTTTCGATGCGTAGATTTTTTTTTGACGCCGGAGAGAAAAACTCTCCTCGAAACGTATCCGGAGTGCCCCGAAAGGACCAGGGGGAGTAAACGCCCGCTTCAGCCTTGGCGAGAGACTTCGCGTTGATATCCGTGGCGAGAACCGAGACGTTCCATCTGGGGAGATTGGGCAGGGCACGGACACAGGTAATGGCGAGGGAATAAGCTTCTTCTCCGGTGCAACACCCGGCGCTCCACAATCGCAAGGTTCGACCCGTATCAAGCCGATTCGCGATAAGTGGCGGCAGGATATCCCGCTTGAGCACTTCGAAGCTCTCCGGGTCCCGGAAGAAGTAAGTCTCGCCTACCGTCAAGTGGCTCGCGAGCGCCTCCATGTGCCGGGGCGTCAATTCCTTGTTTGTGAGCCACGAAACGCAGGCACCGGGATACTCGAAGCCTAACTCTTGGCTGGCGGTCTTGAGTTCGCGGGCTAGATCGGGCCACCGATCCTCCGGAAAATGCAGGCCCATGCGCTCGGCGATCAACCCGCTCACTTCGGCCAAAAACGGTGCGTCCAGTTCTGCGATCATGGTTAACGGTCCCCTTCTTTCGATTTCGGCGACGCAACCTCAGCCATCGGGGGTAGAACGTGCGGGGGATCGTTCAGAATGCGGTCGAGTGACACCTCTTCGTCCAGAGAGAGCAGGCGTTCAAGGTCGTGGATCAGGACAAGGCCGTCCATGAGACTCACCGTGCCATCAAAGAGCTTGAGGCCAGGCAATATTTTTTCCACGGGGGCATAGGTCTCCGATGAAATCTCGATGACCCCCTTCGTTTCATCGACCCAGAGCGCGAGGGTTCGCTTCTTGGTTGTGGCAACGATTAGATGGTCGGATAGGCGAATTTTGCGCGATGGATGGCCGAAGCGTTTTCGAACGTCGATCACGGGGATAACCACGCCGCCGAGATCCACGATGCCCAAGACAATCGGTGGCGCTTCGGGGAGCGGTGTGATGGCGACCACTCGAATTGACCGCTTCACGTGGGCAAGGGGCAACGCGTAGCGTTGGTCGTCTAAAGTAAAAACCACCACTTGCCGCTGTTCGGCCTTGATTCCCGTCCCCATAAGCGGAGCTTCCATATATAAACCCCTTCGTTTTCGCGGCGCTTATGCGACTCAAGCTTCAACTCTCTTGCCAAGAACCAGGCCCAGCATCCAATCCAGCAGTTCTTGGACCACTGTTTCCGTCACTCGTTAAAACCGGAATAGGTTCGGATTAAATCAGTCCGGACTTATCGGAAATTCATGAATTCATGCAGTGTTAAGGAGAGGAGATAAAGCAAGGAATATGCCCTGATCAAAACATTGACTAACTCTCGAAAACCCTTTAAACGGGTAAAGAACACTCATTTTTGAAATTTGGAAAACTAGCCGGCTAACGATTTTAATTTCACAATCAAAATGATAAGTACCGAATCATTTTGATCGAAGCTGGGGAATTTTAAAAATGAACTAAATTTCTAAAACTGTCTAATACCTTTCCATATACAGAACCGACTAAAACCTTTGTAAATTAAAAGCGCACAGCCCCTTTTGATGTTGTGCGCATGAGAAGGGCGCCTTCAATGGTGCGGATCACTAGAAAGAGGGCCAACTTTCCCTGGCCTGGGGCGGAACGCTTTTACTCGATGAGTTGGGAAACCTACCGCTGGGACTGCAGGCCAAACTGCTCCGGGTCCTTCAAGAAAGACAGGTCAAGGCAGCGGGAGCAGAGCTAACCGAAAAGGGCATCCGTTTTTTTAGGGAAGAATTCCACCCAGGAAACGCCAGGCCACGTGGAAGTGCCCCTGGCTCCAGGATTATCTTTGAAGAAGATCTCCGTACAAGCGATGGAAGCGGCGGAACGACAGGCCATCGCGAACGCCATGAAATCAACCGGAGGCAATAAAAGCAAAGTTTCAAAACCGTTGAAGGCTGACTACAAAATCCTTCACCTGAAGATCAAGAAGTAATCGTTATAAAAGTATTTTCCGCAGTAGTTTACTTTTCCTTGTCCACTACAACTCCACGTCGTGGACAAGGTCTTCGATATAATTCAGCTTAATTATAAGTTTCTCCAACGATGAATCATCCAACTATGGCGTCGACACCATAGCGGCCTCGCCATAAATCCCATGTGTTTGCCTTCCCCCTTTTGAAAAATTCATGAAAATACCTCCTTTTCCCTTCCGCAAATTTGGCACCACCCTTGCGTTAGATACATCCAACCGAGGGGCAGAAGTAGAAAAGGCCTCCAGGGTAGGAGAACCGCAGTTCATGTCGAACGAACCCATCCTAATCATCGATGACAGTCCCATGAACCTCAAGCTGGAGAGGGTACTGCTCGAAATCGAGAAGTACCAGGTGAGGACTGCAAAGGACGCCCCTGAGGCCCTTCGCGTCCTGGAAACTTACAAACCCGGCCTGATCCTGATGGATTTGCAGATGCCAGGCATGGACGGACTGGAACTGGCGAAAAAGCTCAAGGCCGACGCACGGTACAAAGACATCGTCATCATCATGGCGACGTCCTACGCCCTCAAGGGCGACGCGGACCGAGCCTTGGCGGCAGGCTGTGACGGATACCTCACCAAACCTATCGACACCCAGGCCCTCCCGGTCCTGGTGGCGGGTTTTCTGAGGAAATAAAAAGCTTAGCGGGAAAAGCCAACAGCAAGAAATAGGGGAGGCAGTCATGTTGACAGCGGTCAGGCAGAATCCAAACGCGATCAAATCCATGTTGAACCGGGGGTTCCTCGGCACCCTCGATCTTTTCAAGTCGATTCCCGCCGAAGCCATGGTGGACCTTGAAAAGCGAATGGTCGAAAAACACTTTTCCCGGCACGAGACCATCCTTCTGGAAGGCGACCCGGCTGAATCCATCTGGATCATCAAGGAAGGCCGTGTGAAGTCGAGCGTGACCGCGCCCAATGGCCGATGCCAAACCCTCTGCATGGGCGGCCCCAGCGCCATGTTCGGAACCTGTTGCTGCCTGGGCGGAAGCGACGTGCCCTGCCATAGCGTAGCGGAATCCGACGTGACAGTAGTGACCCTACCCCTCTCCACTTTCAAGTCCTTGATGGCCCGTTATCCCGCCATGATGGACGCCTTTATGGGCCGCTTATCCAACCGCCTGCGCCAAGCCAAAGACATGCAGACCTTCGAGCAGGAGAGCGTGGAAAAACGTATCCTCCACCTGTTGGTGGGTCTTGCGTCCGAATTCGGGAACAACATCCCCCTGACCCGCCGTGAAATCGCCGAGATGGTTGGCACCACCGTGGAATCCAGCATTCGTACCATGCTCCACCTGGAATCGAAAGGTTTGGTCGACACCGCCCGGGGCCAAATCACGGTGAAAAACGTTCAAAACCTAATCGACCGCATTGAAGATTCCGAAGAATAGCGGAAAGGAACCACCATGACTCCAACCAACGACAAAAAGGCGAGGCAAACGGCAAGGGTTAAGCCCCAGGCGAAAACCGCCTCCCGTGTTCCCTCCTTTCCCGATCGAACCATTGAGATCCTGGTCCATTCCGTGAATCCCGAGTTTAAACCGTCCGAATTGTCCTGGCTGATCGATAAAAGGAAAGCGCGATGAACTTACAGGAATTCCACGGTGAAAATTGGGTGGAAGAAGTTCTGATGAATGACCTGCCGGTTCTGGTGGATTTCAGGGGGCCCGGTGAAATTTTCAACGCGTCGGAAGACGCCCTTCTAAAGGAGATCCAGGAAGATTGGCGCCTTCCGGTGAGAATCGGAACCTTGGACGCTGAACTTTACCCCGAAGTGGCCCGGACCTACCACATCCCGGATTTCCCGACTTTGGTTCTCTTTTTCGGCGGAGAAATCCAATACACATCCTGGGGTTTAGACCGGGTACGGCGAATGATTTCTTTTTGGTTCAAAACTAGCGAAACAACGCCGGTCAAAATCTGGAACTAAAAAAGGTTCCCTTGGAGGCGGTTTCATGAAAAGAAAAATCCAGGATCTTTCTCCCCAGGAAGTGTTAGCATTGGCCATCTCCATCGAGGAAACCAACCAAAAGGCCCTGCTCAACTATGCCAACCAATTCAAAAGTTATGACAAAGAAGTTTCAGATAATTTCATGGAGCTGAGCATTGAGGAATGCTATCACAAGGAACTTTTACTCGCCCAATACGAGAAATCTTTTGAGAGTCCCTTCCCCGAAATAAGCCCCTCCGACATGGAGGAGATCGTGGAGGCGTTGGACATCGAGGGTACCGAGGATATGGTCATCGACACGATGAAATCGAATAGGGTTTTTCGACTGGCCTACGAGGCCGAAGTCCGGGCTGGGCATTTTTACCAAAACGCGATGAACTCGGCGAAGGATCCTGAGTTGGCGGCCCTGTTTAAAAAACTTTCCCTTATGGAAGGCGATCATGCGGGCTGGCTGGAAGATAAAATTGACAAGAAATAAACACGCCGCCTCTTAAGGCGCTTCTTTATTTCGGGCTATCCTCGCTGGACGGTCCTCAGGCTTCTCGTGTTGCGGTAGTTTTTAGGGAAAGTTGGCGAAGGCTGTTACGACCGGGACGCCCGGCGATCCTTCTCGACCGGTTTGGAAGCCCTGTCTTTTCGGCGGTCACGGGTAAAAAGAACCATCTTGTCCGCCGCCTTGCGATAAATTTCCTTCGATTTGGGGTCCCAGTAAAGGCCCTGTCCCAGGGCCTTAAGGTCCATGGGGGGCTCAGCGTCCCTCTTGCGTCGGTCCTGGCCTACGGGCCGGTTGGCCCTTCGGCGGTCGTGCAAAACGGTAATGAACTTTCCGCCCTGCTTCTTCAGGATCACCTTTTTTGCCGGATCAAAGAAGTAATTCCCGGTCAGCTTGACGTAATTCGCTTCAGTCATGGCTTCTCCTTTTCCCCGCCCTCGACGTGTTGTGGAACCATTCTAGGGGATGCGGTCGCCTGCCTCAACGTCCCAAAAATTTATCCCGCGACCATATTTTCGGGTTCAATCGGTTCGAAAGTGGGTTGATTCCCTTGCCCTGCATGGATGTCTTTAGAACTACGGACAGAAAGCTGGGCAAGCCAATTTTTGATTTAATGGTTCATAAGGAAAAATGGCTGAAGAATGCGCTTTCACGAAAAGACCCCCGAACCCTCTTCCAGGAAAGGTATTAGAAGAAACAAATCTGGTTTTATAGGAAAATATCCCCTCCAAAAAAACCTCTAAAGGATCCTGTCCCATGTCAAAACTTCGAATAGCCGGTCTGACCGCGTTACTCATTGCCTCTTGGAGCCTGGCCTGGTCGCAAAACGCCCCGTCCGATTCAGACAAAAGGGCCGAGGAAATCCTGAAAAAGATGACCCTGGAGGAGAAGATCGACTACATCGGGGGATACGCAGGTTTCTACGTTCGCGCCGTTCCCCGCCTGGGACTACCCGCCCTCAAGATGTCCGACGGGCCCATCGGGGTGCGCAATTACGGCCCCTCCACGGCCTACGCCGCTGGAATCGCGCTCTCCGCCGCATGGAACCAAGATCTGGCCCACCAGGTCGGGGCCATGATCGGCCACGAGGCCAGGGCCCGGGGCGTGCATTTCATGCTGGGCCCCGGACTCAACATCTATCGGGCCCCCATGTGCAGCCGTAATTTCGAGTACTTCGGCGAGGACCCTTATCTTGCCTCGCGCATGGCCGTGAACTACGTCGAGGGCATGCAGGAACAGGGCGTTAGCGCCACGGTCAAGCACTTCATGGGGAACAATTCCGAATATGACCGCCACAACACCAGCTCCGACATGGACGATCGAACCATGCGGGAAATCTACCTGCCCGCCTTCGAGGCCGCCGTGAAGGAGGCGCATGTGGGCGCCATCATGAATTCCTATAACCTTGTCAACGGCGTACATGCCACCCAGAGCGATTTTTTGAACAACCAGTTGACCAAGAAGGAATGGGGCTTCGACGGCGTGATCATGTCCGACTGGAGCGCGACCTACGACGGCGTGGCCGCCGCCAACGCGGGTCTGGACCTGGAAATGCCCTCGGCCAAATTCATGAACCGGGACTCTCTTCTTCCGGCGATCAAAGACGGTAAGGTGACCGAAGCAACGATTGACGATAAGGTTCGGCGCATCCTCCACACGGCCATCCGCTTCGGCTGGCTGGACCGGGACCAGACCGATTCCACCTTTCCCCTTTTCAACGAAAAGGGCCGCGCCCTGGCTCTGAAAACGGCCCAGGAAAGCATGGTGCTTTTGAAAAACGACTCGGAAATCCTACCCCTGGATAAAAGCAAGGTTAAAACCCTGGCCGTGATCGGACCCAACGCTTACCCGGCCGTGCCGGTCGGCGGCGGAAGCGCAAAGGTCATCCCCTTCCAGGCGATCAGTTTTCTGGAAGGTTTGAACCATCTCCTTTCCGGCGGAGCGGTCGTGACCTACAACCGGGGTTTGGCCCCCATGACCGAGATCTACGACTCCACCTCTTTCTCGCAGGACGCCAAGGGCGAAAAGCCGGGGCTTAAGGCCGAGTATTTTCCCAACGCTGACTTGAGCGGCGAACCGTCCCTCACCCGCACTGACCAGCACATCAATTTCACCTGGGACAGCACGAACCGGTGGCCCACCAGCGGATCCTACCCCAATTACTCCGCCCGATGGACCGGTTTCTATACCCCCGCCGCCGCCGGCTCCTACCGCGTCGCGGTTTCCTCCTTTGGCAACAACGAGTTTAAGCTTTACGTGGACGGCAAACTGCTGGTGGACCGGCAAAATCAAAAAGTTCCTTTCGCCCGAAAGGAGATCAACCTCCAGGCCGGTAAGGCCTACCCCATCCGCGTGGAATACGCCCAGATCGACTACCGGGGCATGATGAACCTGGGTATTTGCAAGGCCGACCAGCTGGTCGATCCCCAGGCCCTAAAACTGGCCAAGTCCGCGGACGAAGTGGTGGTCTGCGTGGGCTACGAGTCGGGAAGCGAGGCGGAGAGTTTCGACCGGACATTCCAACTTCCCGGGGGTCAGGACGAGCTAATCAACGCCGTATTGGACGCCAACCCCCGCGCAATCGTGGTGATCACCTCCGGCGGTGGAACGGACATGACCCGATGGATTGACCGGACGCCCGCAGTCGTGCAGGCCTGGTACCCGGGCCAGGAGGGGGGAACGGCCCTCGCCCAGATCCTCTTCGGCGAGGTCAACCCCTCTGGCAAACTGCCCGCCACCTTCGAGCGCCGGTGGGAAGATAGCGCGGTACATGACAGCTACTACGCCGACGCGGACAAACATGTGAAGTATTCGGAAGGGGTATTCTTGGGCTACCGCCATTTCGACCAATCGGACGTAAAACCCCTGTTTCCCTTTGGTTTCGGGCTTTCCTACACCACCTACAAGTACGGGAACCTTGCGGTCGGCCCCGCCACGATCTCGGGCGATGTCCCCGTCACTGTTTCCTTCGACCTGACGAATACGGGTGATCGCGAGGGTGAAGAGACCGCCCAGGTTTATATTGGCGAAAGTCATCCCCTCGTTCCGCGTCCGTTGAAGGAACTCAAGGGTTTTACCAAGGTGGATCTGAAGCCGGGCGAGACAAAAACCGCAAGCGTAACCCTCAATCGCCGGGCCTTTTCCTATTACGACGAAAAAACCCACGACTGGAAGGCCGATCCGGGCGAGTTCGAGATACTGGTGGGATCGTCATCAAAAAAGATTGAATTGAAGGGCAAGGTCGAACTGAACTGAAAAGCGGGTTTCTCCCCGAGCGAGGTAGTTTTTGCGAATCGAAGAGGCTTCGATTTACCGAATGGGGAAACCCGAACCCCCAAAAGGGATGGAGTCGTCCGGGGTGGGGGTGGGAATGTCGGTGGGAACAGGGGTTTCCACCGCGATGGAGATGCCGATCTGATCGAGCAGGGGTTTTTCGACCGTAATCATTTTCAAGCGAATGACGCAGTTGTTCTGGATGTCAGTGATGTAGAGACGATTCTTGGAGTCACAAGCCACTCCCCGGAAATGGGGGGGAGACGCCAGGTTCAGATTCTCGTCCGAAACTCGCCATTGGCCGACGAACTCGAACCGGCCGTTGAAGAAATTCACCCGATCCAAAACACCGTCCGCCACGGCAATCCAGCCCGTCTTGGTCATGCTTACGCCCGCCGGTTCCTTGAATTGGAAGGGCCCGTCCCCGAACCAGCCCTCCACCGTAACCGGACTATTGTCGGTGGGGGTGGGTTCCATCGAGACCGTGCCCGAATCGGTGGTGACCGGGGACTGGTCGATATGGGAAGGCGACTGGTCGTTGAAGACCACGATGCGAAAATTGCCCGTATCGGACACGATGCACTGATCGGTATTATTCAGGGCCATGCCCAAAGGCAGGTTCATCTGGCCGTTTCCGCTTCCCATGGTCCCAAACTGGTAATTGAACTTTCCCGTATTGGTGAAATTGGAGATCCGGGAGTTGCCCGAATCCAGCACCCAGATATTTCCAAAATGATCCTTCGAAACCATCCGTGGCATTGTGAATTGGCGGTGGCGGGTGCCCAAACTGCCCCACGAAATCAGTACGTGGCCGTCCGGGTCCAGCAACACGATACGGTTGTTGAGGGTGTCCGCGACGTAGATCTGGCCGGAGGGAAGGATCAACACCCCTCCGGGATGGTCGAATTGGGGATCATTGCGCCACACAGCGGATGGACCGTAGGAACCAATGGTTTTGATCGGCTGGCCGTTACATGTCCAAACCTGGATACGGTTGTTCTGGGTGTCCGCGATATAAAGGTTGTCATCGGAACCCACGCAGATTCCCTCGGGCCCATTGAGTTCGTTGAGGCCAGAACCCTTGGTCCCGAAAACGGTGTCAAATGTATAGACCTTCTCTCCCACCCAGTTTTTGGGGAGTGCGCTGGCCGGTTCCGCCTGGCCCGGTGTAACGACTTGCGTGGGAGTGGAAAGAATGGCTGCGACGGGCGTAGAGGCCGCACCACCGTTATCCGCCTGGATGGGCCCCGGCGCTTCCGCCAAGAGGAGACATAAGACGAATAGATAGGCTTGGGGTTTAAGGGGGGATGGCATAGGAACCATGCTAGAAGCATCCCCTGGGTCCGTCAATGCCCTGCAGGTGAGGTGAGTTTAAATCTCGAAATGGAATCGGCCCGAGACCACGCCCACCGGGCCCCTGTCCTGGTTGTAGGCGGGGTTGTTAAAACCCTGAAGATCCAGGGTAAGCCCAATGGTCTCCATGGGCTTGTAAAGATAGTAAAGTTCAACCATTTCCTCGGGAGCGTAATTTAATTGGCCGTCCCCTATGTCGAAATCCGCACCGCCCGCGGCCAAATAGGCCTGGTGCACGGTGGAAAGCCCGGCGATAGCGAACCCAAAACCGGCCTGATCCTGAGCCCTACCCCAGGAACTTCCTTTGAGTGATAAGCCCAGGGACACGACCTGGTCCACCGCAGTAAATTCCCAGGTTTCGCTCTGGCCGTCGTTCCATCCCAAACGCGCGAAAAACCCCAAATTCGCCCCAGCGCTTTGTTCCCAGTTCAAACCCAACCCGAACCTTTCGCGATACTGTCGAGTCAGGGTGACATCGGGGTTGACCGTTGACAGGGTCAAGGCGTCCTGATAACCGCCCATGTGGGCGTGATTGGCATAGGCGAGGAAGCGGAGTTTGCCCGCACCTGTGTCGGCCCCATAGCGCCATTCCAATTCGGCGTTTTCCGCCCGGGCCTCGGGAAAATTCGTATCAAACACGGGTCCGTTTGCCGCAGTGGAGACCATGGCCTCGCCGAACCGGAAGGCCCAATTATTCTGGTTTAGTTCCGCGATGACCGCGATCGTATACCCATGGGTATCGGCGGCGTAATCCCAGGCGGTGTTGGTTTCCAGGGCCTCGTTCATGAACTGGGTCCGTGGGTCGTGGGCAAATGTGTTCTGATCGAAAAAATCCCCCAGGGCGAATTTACCGGCGGTCAGGGTGATCCTTGAAATATCTTCCTTGCATGAGAGCTGGTTCTGGTCGTCACCGATAGTTTCCTGTTCCCCGCCTAACCCCAAAACCTGCTGAAAATAAAGCCGGGCCTGGTTGTAGGTCGGATTGGCGCTCCCCACCTTGGAAATTTCGGCGTTCGGAAAATTCCCCAGTCCGGTCACGTTGGAAAACCCGCTCCCCGCCGGCACCTCCGGGTCAGCATAGAGGAAACCGCCCTGCCAGGTGTTGAGTCCCAGGAATAGGGTGGCCGTAAAGGAGCAGTTCAGTTCCGAGGTGTTTCGAAGGCTGGTAGTGGATGAGGAATATATCGCTGGGAATCCCGGGTGGTATTGGGGCAGGATCGTGGTCTGGAAATGTATGTTGTAAAGCTCGGGAGCGACGACGGCGGGAGAATCCTCCGCCCGAAGTATTGAAATCCAACTCATGAAAAGGAATAAGAAAAAAATTATTTTCATGCGAAAGCCTTAAATAAAAATCCAAATTAAACGACCCTTCAGCGGGGACAATAATAAGAGCGGAGAGGGTAACAAAAAACGGGAAAAAGGTTATTTACAATTCTTTAACGTGAACGACCCCGCTGAGTCAGCCCATAAACCATTCCCTGGGCCAACGCACAGACCAACAGCCCCAAACCGAAGGCCATTGGAATTCCCAGGACACAAAGGGATACCGAAAGAACTGCGCAAAAGACACAGAAGGCTTGCATTCCCATGAGGCTCCCCGACAAAAGACGGGCGGCCCCTTCCCCTCCCCGGCGGTGATGGGCAAAGGCGACCAGGACTGTGGAGGCCACGGGAAAGGGCACCAGGACACCGCTTAAATTCGGGCCCCAACTCCCAGCGACGCCGGTTAGCGCCAAGACGAGTAGCGCCGTGGAAACCATCCGAAGGGGCAGATCCTAGGAAGAATATTCGCCCGCCGAAGTTGAGTTTTTCTTGGCTGGCTGTTTCGGCATCAGAAATCGCGCCACCCAAAGCGAAAGAAGGGACAGGCTAAGAACTATCCAGAAGGAAAACTCGACCTGGGAGAGGGTCAGGCCGACGGTCAGAAAGGCGGTCCAAGAAAGAAGGATGGTCCAGGCTAAGCTCAGGGATCGGCTCGCCCAGGCGTAAGTCCAGGCAAAAAAGCTGAACCCCACCACGCCCAAGAGGGTTTTCAAGGCGGCCTGTGAAGCAAAAGCCGGGCCCTGCTCCACCGCGAAGAAATAAAGAATAGGACCGGCCACAATGGGAAAGGTGCTGATCCAGCCCGAAACGGCCAGTCCCCACCGCCGGCCCGCCAGGGAGGCCAGGGCTACGAAACCCGGGGCCAGGATCAACTTCAGGGCGATCAACAGCATGGAAAGAATTCTCCGGACAGCGTATTGCTCCGGATAGTATCGAAATCAGAGGCTATTAGGTTGAAAAAACGAACGCATTTAAAGATTTAACGTCCGTTCCAGGCCACCGTTTGGGAAAAAATCACCCGATTGACGCCATGATGTCCAGCCCAGGGGCCATGCCCTCCCCCGTGAAAACCTCCGGTGGAACCACTGGTCCCGGGAACGAAAACCTGTTGGGACATAAAATCACCTTGGAAGGGGCCCTCGTAATCGCTTTTTAATTCGCCCGGACGGTTTCCCTTGGAATCGGTGATTTTTCCGTTCGCGTCGCACATGAAATAGGTCCCGCCCTGGTATAGGCACCAGGAGTTATTCCCGTCATCCGCTTTCCACCACCAATTGGCCTTGGAATAACAGAGCCATCGGCCATCCATAGATTCCTGTGCCCAAACCTTTCCCTGATAGGCATAAACCCACTGGAACTTGGTGTCAGCCTGCCAGCCATACCAATCGTTTCCCTGAAAGTCCACGAAATGGCAATAGGACCCCTGGTCACCCTGGTGCCAGTACAGGTGGCTGGGTAAATATTCGGCTTCAGAGATTTGGGCGAGGAGGCCGGGGTTACGGGTTAAATCTTCCACCCGTTCATTGGAAGGAAGGGTATTGGAAAGGTCGGCTGTAATGGGGTGCCCTTCCCAATCCAATTGGGGTACGGGCGGCAGAGAAACCTGGATGAAGGAAGGCGAGTCGGAGGGAAAAGGGAAAGTTTGGGCGCAAACCAGGGCCGGAATCAACAAACAGAAACTGAGGAAAGATATTCTCATTGTCCGCCTCCCTATACTCATTAGACGGGCCGGAACTTGAAAAAGTGACATGGAAAAAATAGATGGTTAGGCCCTAATTATTAAGAGCTGCCACGAAACACTGATTTCCCAGGGGTATGAACCCCAACCCACGGTCTAAAAGCTTGAAAAACAGGCCCTTTCAGCAGGTGTCCTTAGGACTCTCAAAATCAATGTAGGTGGGAAGAAACAACCCGGTTCTTTTAGAATCCAAACGGCCGATCGCTTTCCTTGTTTCGCTTTGAAAGGAATTTTGATCTGATGTCTAAGGCCCGCTAGGGCCTCTCTTTTACCAACCGGCTGATGAGCTTGAACTCTGGGCTCCCCGCCTTTTCGGTCCATTCAAAAAGGACGGCCTCAACGGTGGTCAAGATGACCCCGGCCTTTTCCATGCGCTTGAGGGCCCAATCGTGATCTAGGGCAAACCGGCTGGCCATGGCATCCACCGCTCCATAAATCTCGAATCCGAGAGCGGTCAAATCCAACGCCGTTTGAAGGACGCAAACATGACTTTCGATCCCTGCTAACAGGATTTTTTTAAGTTTCCGATCTTTGAAAAAGGAGACTAACCCTTCCAGGGCAGCACAACTGAAATCCAGTTTTTCCAGGGGCGGGTTGAGTTTCGCGAGCAATTCAGGATGGGTCGGTCCCAGGCCCTTGGGATATTGTTCGGTGGCCAATACAGGAACTCCCAAAATTTTGGCGCCTTCGATCAATTGTCCTGTTCTCCGGACGACGGCTTCCCCCTGTGGGATGGCGGAAAGCAACTGCACCTGGAGGTCAATGACCAGCAGTCCCGTGTCGGTTCGGCTCATCATGGGGGGAAGACGCATTTCGAATCTCAGGCAGGCTTTTTCTTATAAACGTTCAATCCCACCTTCTCGTCCCTCTCGGGCACGGTCACATTGCCCTCGGTAGAGGCCACAATGATGGTCTTCCCACTGGAAGAGGGTCCGTATTCCTTCGAGAGGTCCACCTTGATGGTCAAAATGTTCCCTTCCACTTTCATGTCGACGTTTTTCACCGCAGCCTCCTAAGAGAATTAATTACGAGAGATGGATTCCCAACAGATGTCCAAGCCCGAATGTCAGGGCCGCAGCCAACAGACCCAGTATCAATTGGCGGGTTCCCGAAAACCAGACCCCTTTTCCAGTGAAGAGCGTCCCCAGGGCCCCGAAACCGAAGAGGGCCAGAGCGCTTAAACCCAGACTGGTCCAAACCGCGGTGGGGCCGGAGATGAAGAAAAAGGGACACACGGGCACCAAGGCTCCCGTCGAAAAAAGAAGGAAGGACGTTCCCGCCGCCTCCCAGGGGCTTCCGCCCCGGTCTTCCGGGTTGAGTCCCAGTTCTTCCCGGGCCAATGTATCCATGGCGCGGGCCTTGTCCGAGAGCATGTAACGGGCCAATTTTTCGGCCTCCTCCGGCACCATGCCTTTGGATTCGTAGATGAGCTTCAGCTCTTCCACTTCACCTTCCGGGTTCTTGTCGAACTCCTGTTCCTCCACCCTGATTTCCCGCTCGGCCAGTTCGTTGGAGTTAGTGACCGAAAGCCATTCACCTAGGGCCATGGAGCAGGCCCCGGCCAGGAGGCCGGCCAGTCCAGTCACAAGAAGGATATGGTTGTTCACGGCCGCTCCCGCCACTCCCATCACCAGGCTCATGTTGGAGCAAAGCCCATCGTTAGCCCCCATGACCGCGGCCCGCAGGGTATTTCCCCCAACGTTCTGGTGCCTGCCTTCCATGGCGGCGACCTGGGTTCCCGTGGCCCCGGGGGAGGTGGTGTTCAGGATCTCATCCAGCACCCGGTCATGGCCGTGTTCCTCGGACACCATCAGGGTTCCCTTGGTTTCGGGCTGGGGCGCGTACAGGTTGCGGTCGGCCTTTTCGAGCCCCGAGATGGTGCTCAGGACCATGCTGGGACCAAAGGTTTTTGCGATATAGATCAATACCCGGGCGCGCCAGCTGGGTTCACGGGGAGGCACCTTTCCCCCGGCCTGGGTGATCTGGGCCTCCCAAAAATCCCTGTGCTTGATCTCGATCTCGGCCAGGTTGGAATAGACCTTGGATAGTTGGGGACTCTTCTCCACCCGGGAGAGAACCTGGTACTGGGCCGCGCTGTCCACCTCCCCCTGCCAATTTTCAAGGTATCTTTTCAGATCATTATTCGCCAAGGGACCCTCCTTCCAAGGCCATCTGTAAGCGCACATTATAGGTCCGGTTGAAATAAATGTTTCGATTGTGCGACTTCCCGAAAAGACAGGTAAAATATCGTCTATGCGTTTGTCTTCCTTCTTCCTTTCCGCCATCCTCCTGGCTGTCTTCGGCCTCGCCGGGGGCTGTTCCCATTCCGGGGACAAGACCTTCCAGGAAATCGCCTTTCCCACCCCCACGGCCAAGCCCCTGACCACCCCGACTGTGGCCGCTGTGACGGTGACCGCAGCCGAACCCACCCCGACTGATACCCCCGAGCCGATGGAGTACGTGGTAGAGGAAGCAAAAGGCACCGTGCTCCTGGTGCAAAACGGCAATCCCCAGCCCGTGACCCTGGAGGAGGAGGAAACGGTGGAACAGGGAGATGAGATCATCACGAAGGAAAATTCCCAGGCCACCCTTTCCCTGGATGAAAACACCCTGATCCGTCTGGGACCGGACAGTGACCTGCACATCACCGCCCTCGGGCCTAACGAAACCAACGGCTTCATCAGCCGGTTGGAACTCGCGGGCGGAAAAATCATGAGCGAGGTGGAACATTTGGCCGACCGCCAGTCCACCTTTGAGGTGAACGCCGGGGGGGTGGTTTGCGGGGTTCGGGGCACGGCCTTTGAGGTCGAAAAACAGGGACAGGAGGTCCGGACCAACACCTTCCGGGGCGTGGTGGAAATGAAGAAGGACCACTACATCCAGAAGGTCAAGGCCAACGAGCACCTGTCCTTTTCCTTCAGGAAACATTCCTTTTTGGGAAAGCGAAAAATCAACCCACAAGAAATGGGAAATTACCACTCTTGGAATGTCAAACTGGGCGGATACCAGCAAAAGGCACGCGAGCGGAAGGGTTTCATGAATTCCCTCAAGCAGCTTCCGTTCGAGGACCGGTCGAACATCCTGAAACAAATGAAGCAGGCCCCGCCGCGACAGCGTCTCCAGACCCTTCGCCGGGCTTTACAACCCGCGGGAGCACACCCTTCCGCCCAACCGGCCCGCAAGTTTTCGCCCCGGGAAAAGCCCGTCCAGCGACAGGGGCTCCAGCCTAAACCCGTCCATCGGCCCATGAACCAAGGAACCAACAAGATAGGTGGAAATAAAAATCATCCGACGGAAAACAAGAACGGCCGCCCGCCTAAATTGAAGAACAACGGGGTTCCCAGGACAAACCAGGCCAGACCCAATCCCGTCATCCGGCGTCCCAGGCCCTCGTCCCCTAAAGGTTCCAAGCAACGCGGGCCGAAACGCGAATTCCGGGTTCCAAAACCACAAGCGGGCCAGGCCCCGGCCCATCCCCGCCCATCGCAAAAGCCGAATGTAAAAAGGAAGAACCCGGATGCGGGAATAAACCCCTCTCAGCAAAAATGAGCAGGGAATAAAGAAGATTGGGATTTGGGTCAATGATACTGGTTCGACTCAGACCACCGGGACGGGCACCCGGACCGCCTTGGGCTTGCTGGCTTTTTTTGACGCTTTTGACTTGGGTGTTTCAACTTTTTTCTCGTCCAACAGCTTAACGGCTTCGTCCAATTCCAAAATCGGGTGGCTTTCCACGTGGAAATGACGCGAATCAAAAAGGGCGTCGAGGAAATTCTCCTGATCCAGCCAGCTATCCGCTTCCATCAGCAAGAACCCGCCCCTTTCATCCGCCATCAATCCGCCCTCCACTAGGCGCCCCGATTTTTTCAGTGCATAGAGGATGAAGAGAAGTTCTTCCCGGACTCCCGGCTTCGTTGATTCATAAAGGGCGGTATCCAACTCAGGAATACGGACAAAAAATCGCATGGGGACCTCCCGCGTGACGGATGAGAAAAGGATTAAAGAATCTTGGGATTAGCTTCGGCAGAAGCCTGAAGCGGGGCGAAGACCCCGCGGGGAAGGAACCGTTTCAGCGGCGCCTGTGGGAAAAACTATTTATCTTTAATTAGGCATATAGTGTGCCGGATTTGTTACAAACTTATTTTGATAATATTATCCCCGAGTTTAATGTTAATCTTGCTCCCGAATTCAACGGTTATGGTTGCTCGTTAAATTTATTTTCGTGACTGTTCTTCGACATCAAGCGGAATTTTCAAAGAATCACCCCGTTAATTTGAACAGGGTCTGTTGATATTTATTCATTTCTGAAATGTAAAACGCTCATTTTTTGGCCGACCAAGTCGTCCATCGGGTAAGTTTTGTGGATCAACTGTGTAAAAATGGATCAATCATGAAGCAAGAACGAACTCCACTTCCCATCGATCCCTTCCTGCCGGATATCCAAAGGGCTCTCGAAAACCATTCCTCTCTGGTATTGACCGCCGAGCCAGGCGCCGGAAAAACTACGCGAGTCCCGCCCTCATTACTTAACGCCCCCTTGCTGGGGAAAAAGGAAATCTGGGTTCTCCAGCCCCGGCGCATCGCCGCCAAGATGGCCGCCCACCGGGTCGCGGAGGAGTTGGGGGAGGAACCGGGCCAACAGGCTGGCTACCACTTTCGTTTCGAAAAAAAAACAGGTCCCCAGACCCGGTTGATATTCATGACCGATGGGATGCTGTTTCCCCTGGCCAAGAGTGACCCTTGCCTTTCCCAAGTCGGGCTGGTCATCTTGGACGAGTTCCACGAGAGGAGCCAGTCCCTGGATCTGGGGCTGGGATGGATCAAGAATCTCCAATCGACCCAAAGGCCCGACCTGAAAATGATGGTCATGAGCGCCACCCTGGATACCGAATCCCTTTCCGCCTACCTCTCGGGATGCCCCGTCCTGAAAAGCCCGGGCCGGGTGTTCCCCGTCCAGATCGAATACCATCCTTTCCCGGGACAACACGATCTTTCCCAAAAGGTCCGTTCGGCGGTCCACCTGCTCCACTCCCGGGGTCTTCAGGGAACCACCCTGGTCTTTTTGCCAGGCCTCTCCGAAATTAAACGGACCCTCCAGTCCCTGGCCGGGGAGAAACTGGAAGCGGTTCCCCTTTATGGCGACCTGACCCTGGAGGAACAGCAAAAGGCCCTCCTCCCATCCTCAGGGCCAAAGGTCATCCTCAGTACCAACCTGGCCGAGACTTCCCTGACCGTTCCCGGGGTCACGGCCGTCATTGACGCCGGCCTGAACCGCCAGGCTCGGGTTTCCCCCTGGTCCGGCCTGGAAAGCCTGGTCACAATCCCGGCCAGCCAGGCTTCCGCGACCCAGAGGGCGGGGCGGGCGGGTCGCCTGCAGGCGGGGGTCTGTCTACGGCTCTTTACCCAATTCGATTACGAGCACCGGGCCCCCTTTGACATTCCCGAAATCGCCCGCACCGACCTCTCAAAAACCTTGTTGGACCTGAAAGGCCTGGGCGTGGGTGACCTGAACGCCTTTCCCTGGTTTTTGAAACCGCCTGCCGCCGCAATGGAATCCGCCCTGAATCTATTGAAAGAACTGGGAGCCCTGGATGCCTCGGGTGAACTAACCGCGCTGGGACGCCGGATGGACCGCTTGCCCCTTCCACCCCGTCTTTCCCGATTTCTTCTTTCAGTCGAGGAACTCTCAAAGGCCGATTCCCACGCCCTGGGCCAGGCCTGCCGGCTCGCCGCCTTGCTTCAAGGGGCGGGGCCCGATTCGGAAGACCTTTTGGAGGGACTGCGAAAACCATCCCGGGATTTTGAATCCCGGCGCCTGGAAGAACAGCTTTGTGGCCTGATGAAAACTTCCCCGGATAAAAACAGTACCCTTCCCCCCAAAATCCAAACCCTGCTCGCCCAGGGTCTGCTGACGGCCTTCCCCGACCGGGTGGCGAAAATAAGGGAAAGCGAAGGGGCCAAGGCCAGGGATTTGAAAGGCAACCTGAAGGAACTGGTTCTTTCCCAGGGTGGGTCCGTGACCGTTCCCGACAGCTCCCTCACAAGGGCCCATTCCTATTTCGTGGTGGTGGAAGCCCAGGAAATCGTCCAGGGCACCCGGACCCAGGTGAAAGCCCGCTCTCTCTGTCCCATCGAGGAGGACTGGCTGTTGGACTTTTTTCCGGGGAACCTTCACGAGGAACAAACCTTCGAATGGAACGCGAAGGCCCAGAGAGTCGAGGGTTTCGGACGGTTGCGTTACGGCCAGCTAGTGATGGAGGAAAAGGCCTTGGCGCCCAGGGACTTTGGCCCGGAAGCCCACGAGCTTCTATACCGGGAAGCGGTCGCCATGGGGCCTTCCGCCTTTTGCGACCCCGAGGAATTGGAATCCCTATTGAACCGGGTCCGGTTCGCCGGGGAAACTCGAAAGGGATTTCCCTCGCTTGGGACCGACTCAATAAAGGAAACCTTGAAAACACTCTGTGAAGGATGCCGAAGCTTCGAGGAAATCAAGTCCTCAGGGTTGGTTTCAGCCTTGCGTTCTCGATTAGCGCCCGCGGATCAGGCACTTCTCGAGAAACTGGCCCCGGCCTCGGCCCTGCTATCCTCCGGAAGACGGATAACGCTTCACTATGAAGAGGGGAAACCCCCCTGGGGCGAATCGAGGATTCAAGATTTTTTTGGAATGAGAGAAGGACCCAAGGTCGGTGGGGGTTCCACGGCGGTCGTGCTGCATCTTTTGTCCCCGGCCAAGCGGGCGGTCCAGGTGACCAGCGACCTGGCTGGTTTTTGGGAGCGTCATTATCCCCAGTTAAGGAAGGAATTTTCCAGGCGCTATCCCCGGCACAAATGGCCGGAGAATCCGCTCCACCCTGTTAAAAGCGACTCAAAATAAAAAAAACTAATAACTCTTCATTCCCCCGCCGAGGCCGGTCCCGCCCATGCCGGCGTGAGCCGCCGGGTTATCCTCGTCCCTGGGAGTTGAAGGGGTTTCCTTCACGATAGGTTTGGTCACCACTTCCTCCGCGCCGGTCGTTCCCAGATTGGCTCCCAGGACCCCGGTCGCGTCGCAGGCGTAATAATGTCCGTCTTCCAGGTAAACCTGAATCGGGTGGGCCTTGTCCTCGCCCTGCCACCACCAGCATCCCCGGTCGTAGTAAAGCCAGCGGTCGGCAAAATGATCGTGGGTCCAGACTAGTCCGCTGTGGGAATACACCCAATGGAAATCCGGTCCCGTCCTCCAGCCATACCAATCGCTGTCCCCGTTATGGAAATGGCAATAGTCCTTGGCGTTAAGAGTGTGCCAGCTGTATTGGTCGGACTTGGTCTCGCCCTGGTTGTAACCTTGGATCAGGCTGACCGCTTCCGGACTCGTAAGGTTGTCCACGAATAAACCCCGGGCGATATGGTCGTCCACGTCCACGCGCAGGACCTTGCCCTCGGGCCCTGTTTTAGGGGCACGAGGAAAGTGACGATGATCCGAGTCATTAAGCTTGACCTGGGATTTGAGGGTCAAGGGCGCGGGCAGGGGAGTGGGGGTGGCGGTTGGAGCGTCATCCTGGGCCAGGCAGGCGGAAAGGGGATAAAGAAGAAGCAGGGCGAAAAGGTTAAGAATCTTGGATTTCATGGATGACTTCTCCTGGCTGATGTAAATAAGCGGACCGTAAAACGGGTGCATTATGCCTGTAGGCCCTCGAATTAAAAAGACCTCTCTCACCATTGGACGTATAGGGGAACCAGGGGGTTTCTTCTCTTTTGTTGAGGAAACCGGTTCCCCGTCCAGGAATGGGACTTTCCGCTCGGCGAGCATGATTTATAATCCCTGAGGTCGTTCCTCTCTCGTTTCAGGTTTCCACATCCAAAGGACAAAAATTGCCCTTACCTCCGCGCCCCGTTCCAATCCAAAAAAGCGCCGCGTTCCTGCTGTTTCTCTGGGTCCTGCTCATTCACGTCCTGCTTTCTTACGCTCCCTTCCCCTTCCAGGTGAAGTTCTGGCTATTTCTGATCGGGTGGGGAGGCGTCCTGGCGGTTTGGAGGTTCCATCCCGGCCTTCCCGAAAAAACGGATCAGGAAATCGTCCCGTGGCCCGCTTGGCTGGCCTTCCTGGTCGTGGCCTCCGCGCTCGGGATGAGGATCCTATGGCCCGCGAACTTCCTGACCTGGCCCCTCTATGACGAGATGATCAATGGTTATTACGCCATGCGGCTCAACCAGCACTGGGATTGGCACCCTTTTTTCTTCTGGACCCAGCTCCCTCCCCTCCTCATCTGGCTGCTCGCCTTTTTATTCAAGATTCTTCCCTCCACCCTCAACGCGATACGAGTCCTGCCGATCCTAATTTCCCTCGCTATCCTGCCGGTGGCCTACCACTCGATTCGCCGCTTTTTTCCCCGATCCACCGCCTGGCTCTTCCTGGCCTTCCTCTCCACGGGATTTGGTTTCCTTTACTTCGGCAGGATCTGTCATCAGTCCCTCTTGCTCTTGTTGTTCGAGTTCCTGGCTTTCGACGCGCTGGGCGGGTATTTGAAGGCCTCCTCCTCCACCCTCCGCTCGATCTGGCTGGGGGTCTGCGGAATCGTGATCGGAGCGGGTTTCTACACCTACTTCTCCTGGCCCGTGGTCGGTTTGGCCATGACCCTCCCCATCCTCGTTCGAATTTACCGTCTTCCCTCCCGACGGGAAAAAGCAGCCCAGCTTCTCCTTTTCGGACTGCCCCTGATGGTCGTCCTGCTTCCTCTTTTATTCGCGCTGTGGGAAAGAAACTTCGGTTCCTATTACTCTTTCATGATCGCCTTCAATCCCTCCCGGGATTCCTTCTCCAGTTACTTGTTGAGGGTCAGCGAAACCCTATCCGGGATCTTTTGGGGTTATCCGCACGATGAATTTTTTTACGGGCCGGTCTGGGGAGGGCTGTTCAATCCGGTGTCAGGGGGCTTGATGTTGCTGGGTTGTTTTTGGCAATCCCAAAAGATGAGCCGGGAACGGGCTCTTTGGTTTTGGGGCGCCGTAACGCTGTTTTTAGCCCCTGGGATTTTAAGCGGACCACCCTTGAATGAATTGCGGATCATCCAATTTCTGCCATTGGGCGCCTTCTCGGCGGTTCAATGCCTTGAGTTTCTGTTGATTCAACTTCCCATGAAAAATCGGTTGTTCGTTCTCCTGGTTTTCCTGGCCCTCTCAACCGGCCTGGACTTCATCCACCTTCAAAAAACCAAGGACTATCTCGGCGCTTACTTTAAAAACCAAAAAACGGCCGAATACCCCATTGCCTATCCCATCCTGGAAAAGGAATACCAGGCCAACGGCCGGGGGATCATCCTTTTCAACCTGACGATGCCTGTATTCCCCGACTATTCCCTGCGTATGGCTTGTTTTCCGTTTAACGCCGCGGATGTCCCCCGCCCAAAAGAGACTCCTCCAACCTGGGTGGGATTCATCTGCAACATCCATTTCCGTCCTTTCCTGGAAAGGGAATTCCCCGAAGGTCAGTGGTTCTGGCTTTCCAAAGATTTGGCCCCGGAGACTAACTGCTATACCGGAGGATTCATGCTGGGCCTGATCCCCATAACGGACCGCAATCGGGCCCGGCTGGAAGCGTGGGAAGAATTCAACCATCGCATGGACGCTGTTTTTCAGCCTTTCATGATCGATCCCATCGGTCCCGCCAAGGAAAAGGCGATGGAAAAAATGGACCAGATGGCTTCGTCTCTGGATCCGGACCCATTTCTCCAATCCTGCTATTGGGATATGGTTTTCTGCCTCCACAATTACGGGAATGGAATAGGGATATCGATCGCCCAAAACAGGGAAATACTATTTAGCGCCTTAAATAACGCCCTGAGGAAAGGCTATCCGGCGGCCTATTTTTACAATGAGCTTGGAAGCTTATATGTTTTCGACCAAAATTACGGAAAAGCTCGGGACGCCTTCAATGCGGCTATCCGATCCCCATTGAATCTGACACCCGCGCAGTTCAATTTGGAAATGCTCAAACAAGTCGAAACGAAAAGTTCCTCTCATTCCACCGGCTCCCCCGTTTCCGATTCCCATTAACGCCAGCCCTCCCCATAAATCCAGGGGGGAACATATAAGAATTCAATGAACGGAACAGCTATAATCACTTCATCCTATTTATATCCATCAGAATTTTCACAGAGAGCGCAAATTGTCAGAACCCTTCCACCAACCTGAAAGATCCCACCGGGGATTGTTTCTCTTGTTCTTTTGGCTCCTGATCCTCCATACCCTCCTTTCCTATTCGTCCTTGCCGGCTCAAATTAAACTTTGGCTCTTTTTGGCGGGATGGGGCCCGGCCCTTGCGTTCCTGTTGATTCGTCCCGGTCCCCCGGGAACGCCAAATTCGCGAGGGGAAAACTCGAAAACATTCGTCTGGCCCGCCTGGTTGGTCGGGCTGGTGGTCCTCGCCGCTTTAGGGCTGCGTCTGGGATTGCAGGTTCGATTCATCAATTGGCCCATTTACGATGAAATGATCAACGGTTACTTCGCCATGCGGCTTAACCAACATTGGGATTGGCATCTTTTCTTTTTCTGGACCCAGCTCCCGCCGCTTCTTATCTGGTTGCTGGCCTTGATGTTCAAGATCACGAACTCGCCCCTCACGGCGATCCGGGTTCTTCCCGTCCTGATCTCCTTGGCCATACTGCCCCTGGCCTATCATTCCGTCCGACGGTTTTTCTCCTCCTCCACCTCATTCCTTTTTCTGGCCCTGATTTCCACCGGTTATGGGTTTCTTTATTTCGGCGGGATTTGCCACCAGGGCCTTTTGCTTCTTTTTTTCGAATTCCTGGCCTTTGACGCCCTCGGCGGTTTTTTGAAAGCCCAATCCCCCCGGGATCGAAACCTATGGTTGGCGGTTTGCGGTGGCGTCATCGGGTTAGGCTTTTACACCTATTTTTCCTGGCCTGTCGTCGGGCTGGCAATGGCGGTTCCTGTCCTGGTCAAAATCCTTCGGTCGACCCCTGCGAGGGAAAAACCGTCCCTGCTTTTTATTTTCTTCCTGCCCATGCTGTGCGTCCTGCTTCCCATGCTGGTGGCGGTTTTGAACAAGAGTTTCGGTTCCTATTACAGTTTTATGCTGGTCTTCCATAGGGACTCAGGGTCTTTCCTTGCCAACCTGCTGACCATCGGGCAAACCCTCTCGGGCCTCTTCTGGGGTTACCCCCTTCCCGTTTGTTATTACGGCCCGGTTTGGGGGGGCATCTTCAATCCGGTCTCGGGTTGCCTGGCTCTGTTGGGATTTTTCTGGCTTTCCTTCGCCCTTTCGCGCAACCAGCGTCTTTGGTTCTTGGGCGCCTCGGCGCTGTTTTTAATTCCCTGTTTTTTGAGCGGCCCCCCGATCAGCGAAATGAGGATCATTCAGATATTGCCTATGATCTCCTTTGCCGCCGTCTTGGGTCTGGAGAACCTGCTGAGGGCCCTTGCGATGAAATGGCGGCTGACCGGGGTATTGCTGGTTTTGATTTTTTCAGCGGGACTCGACGGATTGCATTTTAAAAAGGCGAGTGATTACCTGGATTCCTACTTCGATGTGGTGAAAACCGAGGAATACCCGATCGCCTATCCCCTTTTGGAAAAGCAATTCCAGGAGCAGGGGCCCGGCATCCTTCTTTTCAACCTGGACATGTCCATCTTCCACGACTATTCCCTCCGCGAAGCCTGTTATCCCTTCAACGCGGCGGATAATCCCCAGTGGGCGGCCAGCCGTCCGAACTGGTTGTCGATCATCGCCAACATCCATGACCGGCCCTTTCTTGAGAGAGAATTTCCTCAGGGCCGATGGTTCTGGCTTTCCCAGGATGTGGCTCCCGTGCGCAACAACTACAGCGGGGGAAAAATGCTCGGGCTGATCCCAATCACGGATCAGAATCGATCCCGGCTGGAAAGCTGGATGGCGATGAATGACCGGTTGGATTCCGTATTGAGGGAATTCACCACGGCTCCTCCCGAACCGGCCCGGGTGAAGGCCATGGGTGAATTGGACCGGATGGCCCCGGAAGTGGGCCCGGACCCTTTTTTGCAGTCCTGTTACTGGGAAATGGTCTTTGGACTTCACAATTTTCAAAACTTTTTCGGCAAACCTAGCATTGAAAACACCCAGGATTCCATTCACGCGATCCAAAACGCGATTAAATTCGGCTACCCAACGGCCTATTTCTACAACGAAATTGGGACTTTTTATTACCTGCAGAAGGATTACAAGAAGGCGCGGACTGCCTTTGAGAAAGCCATCCAATCCCCCCTGGACCTAACCCCCGCGAAGGAAAACTTACAAATGTTAACGAAAGCGGAGTCGGAAAATCCGGCCTTGAAAATGAATCCTGTTTTAGAAAATAAATAGATCGGAAGATGATTTGATGGGCGCGACTTTGACCCGGTTTTCAAGAATGATGCAAAAACCACATCGCGAACCCCAGGACTAACCCCCCCATCAAAATCCAAACGGTCAGACGGATCCAGGAACGAGGTTTGGAAAGAAGGCCCCCAGGCGGTATCCCTTCTTCATCCGATTCTGCCTCCATTTCCCATGGATCGGGCGCTTTCCACCCGCATTGGGGACAGGGAGCCCAGTCATAGGGCATTTCGCACCCGCACTCCCTGCAAACACTCTCCGACATGGCTGTACCCTCTTTTTGGATTAACCTTAAACTGTTACTTGTTCTGAATCATAAAATTTTCCTCATTCATGATCTCTTGAAACCCGAATTTTGAAAAGAACGATACAATAAAACACGGAATACGATTTATTCCGATTTCGATCCACTTCCCGGAGGGCCATCACGAAACCCCAATCCTTTACCCGCCAAACTGCTGCGGTTCTCTTTTTTATTTCCCTGGGCGCGCTGGGAATATTTCCGGCGCGTCTCTACGCCCAAAACGCGGTCACGGTCACTACCAGTGCCGGAGACCAAAGTTTAGGGTCCTTGGGTTATGCGGTCACGGCCCTCAACGCCATGGGAGACGGCAACCTGGTCTTTTTCCTGCCCCCCAGCACCACCATTACCCTGACCCAGCCCCTGCCGTCCCTCACACAAAACGTTACTGTGACCGGGACTGACGTGGCCGTAATGGGCCAATCCAGCGGACCCGCCCAGCTTCTCTTTCAGAAAAACTTTTCCCTTTCAAATAACTTGATTCTGGAAACCCTGACCTCGACCGGGGATGGGTACGACGCCTCGGTTACGGCCGCATCCTTCCTGATCAACCCTACCGCCTCGATAAATATGACGGCAGGCGATGCCAACAACCAGTCCACCAGCGGGGGAAGCAACTTGACCGGTTACTCGGGAGGCACAGCCTCCGTCCAGGCCGGGACCTGGAACTTGAATTCCATCTCGGGAGCGGTCATTAACGGGGGCAATGGCGGAGCCGTTTCTGACGTTGGAGGGACGGGCGATCAGGGTGGCTCGGGAGGGGACGCGCTTATCTCCGGGAACGCCCTGACCCTCACGGGAACGAATTTCACCCTCAACGGCGGCCTGGGCGGCGACGGATACGATCCCAGCGGAAGCCCCACCGGCGGATCGGGGGGAACGGCTTCGGTCTCCTTCGGGTCCCTGACAGGTCTTTCTAACTCAAATTTAACCCTTAACGGGGGCAACGGGGGATATGGTCCCACCGGGGGAACAGGAGGGGATGTTTTGGGACAGATGGGAACCCTCTCCCTCACCCAATGCCAATTTAACTTCCAAGGCCACGATGGACGGGGAGGAATTCACGCCGGGGGTACGGGCGGAGCGGCTTCGGTTTCGTTCGGATCCTTGATCGAAAACAACCAAGGCACGAACCAGGCCTATTTGCGCGTGACGGGCGGCAACGGTTCCATCGGGGACTCGGGCGCGGGAGACGGCGGGACGGCCATGGTCCAGGGCACCTCGGCGGCCGTGACTGGTTCGCAATTTCTCGTGACCGGGGGGAGCGGGGGCAGCCTGAACGGAACCACTCCCGGAACCACGTCAGCCCAGGGCGGTAACGGCGCCGACGCAAGTGTTTCACTTTCGACCATCACAGCCGATACGGGTTCTTTCATTTCCGTATCGGGCGGCACAGGAGGCAATGGCGGGAATCAATCGGTAGCCGGCCAGGGCGGCAACGGCGGGAACGCCGCCTTGTCCCTAGGCTCGCTTTCCATGGGCACTTCCGTCCAGTTTTACATTCAAGGCGGTTCAGGTGGAACGGGGGGTAACGGGACCAGCGGAGGAGACGGCGGCGCGGGCGGCAGCGCCGGGACCACCCTGACCAGTTTGACCATGGGTGCGGGATCGGTTTTCAGCCTTACGGCTGGATCAGGTGGAGCGGCTGGAACGAGCGGAATCAATGGGTCGAATGGCAACAGCCTGGCATCGATCGCCAGCCTCAACGGTACGGGTTTGGTCAATGTGACGGGTGGAAACGGCGGAACCTTACAGCTTACGAACGGCTTATATAGTGGAAACATCATGGTCGGCAACCTTCAGCTTTTAAGTTCGGGCACCCTTACCCTCAACGGCACCTCCACCCTCTCGGCCGGGGCCAGTATTGCCGGAAACCTTACGTTAGGCAGTTCGGCCGGAACCGGAAACATCCTGGGCCCGGTCACAGTCTTCTCGGGCGCTTTACTCACGGGTTACGGAACCGTGGTTGGAACCGTCACCAATTCGGGCACCATCACCCCTCTGGGAACCACCCGTCAGGCCACCATGACCTTCTCTCAATTTGATCCCCAATCGAATGGTGTACTGGACCTTTCCCTCTCTCCCAACAGCCTGAATACCACCCTTTCCATTACGACCGGCGCCCAACTGAACGGCACCTTGAACGCCACTCCCCAGGCAGGCAACTATGGTTTCCGGGACCGTTATCAAATCCTATCCGGCGCGCCCGTGACCGGAACCTTCTCTACCGTTAACGTCTCTGTCGCGGGAATGGGTTCGACCATGGTTTACGGTTCCAACACGGTCACGCTCTTCTTAATCAAAAACCACTCCCCGTTCGCCTCCTACGCTCTAAATTCGAATGAAACGGCAGTGGGGTCGGCCTTGGATAATTCCATTTTGACCTCCAGTGATTCCCTTGCGGTCAAAATGGGTGAAATCAACGCCCTTTCCTCCGGCCAGGCCGGTGTTTTGAACCAGATGGGCGGTGTGGTTTATACCGCCCTGCCCGAAGCTCTCTTGAACCAGACCCAGTTCGAGGATGGGCTCATTTTCGGGCACATGGATACGGGCATTACCTCGGGGCCCAACCTGGCCCGGCTGGTCACGCCCAATGGTTCTCCCTTGTCTCCCGCGGCCAAGCAGGGCGGAAGCGCATCCGCTTCAGGCTCCAACCGGCAGGACCCCTCCACCGAGGGTCTATGGCTTGAAACGGCCGATAACTTCGGTTCCTCCAACGCCACCTCGCAGGTGTCCAGGTTCAATATTTCAAACTATGGCGTGGTAGGCGGCTACGACTGGAACCTGGCTTATGGAACCTCCATGGGGATCTTGGGCGGTTACCTTCAAAGCGGTATCCAACCCACCGATGGTTCGGCTAACGCGCAAATCACCGGTACCCAGTTCGGTCTCTATGGCATGAGCGCCTTCGATAATTTTGACGTGGCCGTGATGGGGGCCTATGTGATGAATCATTTCAACGTAACCCGGGCGGTGAATATCGGAACCGATGCCAATTCTTTGGCCGGCTCCTATGACGGGTCACAAATCCAGGCCGCTCTGCAAATGGATATGCGCCTTAACGACGTGGGTTCCACCTTCCGGCCCTTCTGGGGCCTGCTTTACGCCCATTTGAATGAAAACGCCTTTTCCGAAACGGGTTCGGACAGTCTGGCCCTCGCCCTTCCCGCCCAGTCCTATGATTCGGCCCGCGCCTTCGCGGGACTGGAGGAAACATTTAAGTTTTCCCTGGGAAAAGATTCCACGCTTTCGCCCCGATTGCACGCCTCCGTCAGCCAGGATCTGGCTTCCCTCAACCCCGCCTTTCAGACATTGCTTAACGGGGCGCCGGGCAATCCCTTTCAAATCACGGGTCTGGTTCCAGATGCCACGGAATTCGGCGTGGGCGGCGGGCTGGACTTAACCCTGAGCCCCCTCTTCGATATTTTCACCGATTTCGAGGGGCATTTCAGTTCCACGGGTAATTTGAGCACTATCAGCGGCGGGATGAGCCTGGATATTTAACTTAACCGTCCCTTGTGCCCCCTGTGTTTTTAAAATGGCCTTGATTAAACTAATCCAAAATTAATCCGGTATTGGAGTTCTTGATATGACTTTGCAGCAGGGATGGATGGAGCAACGCAAGCATGAACGCGTTTCGACCAGCCTGAAGGTGGCCTACCGCGTTCTTGAGGAAAAAGAAGGCAACGACGCCCTTTCACACCAACACTACAGAGAAACCAAGGCTGAACACCTTCCCCAACTGGCCAGCAAATTTCACGTCTATCACGCGGTGACGAAGGATATATCCGAGGGCGGGCTTTCGTTAACCGGCGATAACCCTTTTGTCATGGGAACGCACGTGGAAATTATCATGACCCTTCCCCAGTACAACAAACCCTTAACGCTTTTATCGGAGGTGGTGCGGGCGGGAGAGCATTTTCAATCGGGCAAGACGGTCTATAACGCGGGGGTCAAGCTATTGGCCCTGAACCGGGAAGACGTGAAGCGTCTTTCTAACTTCATCTTGGCGGAAAAACTTCGCCAACCCCGCCAAGGCAGCGGTTAGGGGTTTTTCGCGCTTTTTCCCTTGTCCGGGATAAAACTTACCGCAGCTGAATTGATACAGTAACGCAATCCCGTAGGCGCGGGCCCATCCTCGAACACATGCCCCAGATGGCCGCCACAGCGGGGACAGAGGGCTTCCACCCTTTCCATTCCGAAGGAATGGTCGGTCTTGGTCGCGATGTTTTCCGGGTAGGCGGGGCTGAAAAAGCTGGGCCAGCCCGTTCCTGACTCGAACTTGGTCTTGGAGATGAAGAGTTCCAGCCCGCAACCGGCACAGACATAGGCGCCGTCCTCATGGTTGTTCCAGTACAACCCGGTGCAGGCCCTCTCGGTGTCATGGCCGCGCAGGATGCGGTACTGTTCGGGGTTCAGGATTTTCTTCCATTCGTCGTCGGTTTTGACGACCTTGTCCCCTTTATATTTCCCCATGTAACACCTGACCTTTCCGGTTGAATCACTCTTGGCGCTCGCGGAAAAAATAACCGTGAATAGCCCCAGAAAACAAGCCGCCAACAAATATGTTTTATATGTCATGTTTTCTCCCCGTTTTAACCGTTCGTCATGGATTCAATACGATAGGAAGAATGCCAAAAGTTACGAAGGGGGTTAGGTAGTTGGACGTCGAGAAGCCAAAAAGGCTTTGACGGCTGAAATGGGGTTATCCAGAGGGGGTACCCCGATAACGGTTATATACTCAATCTTTTTCTGGGCATTCTCAAACCCCCAGCCGAAAGCCAGGGTGGCCTGGGGATGACCCTGAAGCTTGAAGCATTCAACCTTGCCCTTCCAGAGGATCACGCCGTCGAGCGCGATTCGCACCGGCTGGGTTTGGTAATAGGCGGCCTTGCAATTGCCCCTTTTCTCGATCGCGTCCAATAACGCGCGCTGATATAAACCGTATTCCAAGCGAATCTCCCAAAGCTTTTATCACATTAATGCCCGCAGATATTTTAATTGCTTCCACCTAAAAAGGCTTGCCTTACTTGCCAATAAAAATAGGGTTCAGCCTTAAATCCTTCAATTTCGCCCTTCGATATATCCACATTCACCGTTTGGCCCTCTTTAATTTCTCCATCCAGCTACCCCAAAGCCATTTAGTGAGTTCCTTCACCAAGGGGTCCAACTCCGGTCTGGCCCCTTTGGGCATATCCCCGAAGTTGGGAGAAAGGTTGGGAGAATAAACCTAGTCTTTAGGCCGCTTTCCGGTGATTCTTCCAAGTGGTTGGAAGAATAGTTGGGAGAATCCAACCCCGTAGTTGGAAGAAAACGCCTAGTTTTCAGGCCGCTTTCCAGCGATTCTCCCAAATGGTTGGAAGAATAGTTGGGAGAATACAGCCCCGTAGTTTGGAAGAAAAAAGCAAAGTTGGAAGAATAAACCTAGTCTTTAGGCCACTTTCCAGTGATTCTTCCAAGTGGTTGGAAGAATAGTTGGGAGAATCCATACCCCGTAGTTGGAAGAAAAAAGCAAAAGTTGGAAGAATAACCCCAATCTTTAGGCCGCTTTCCAGTGATTCTTCCAAGTGGTTGGAATAATAGTTGGAAGAATCCATACCCGCAGTTGGGAGAAACAAGCCAAAGTTGGAAGAAAACGCCTTGTCTTCAGGCCGCTTTTCGGTGATTCTCCCAAGTGGTTGGGAGAATAGTTGGAAGAATCCAAACCCGTAGTTGGAAGAAAAGGACCAAAGTTGGAAGAATAACCCCAATCTTTAGGCCATTTTCCGGTGATTCTTCCAAGTCATTGGAAGAAAAATTGGGAGAATCCAACCCCCATAGTTGGGAGAAACAGGCCAAGGTTGGGAGAATTAGTCTGGCCCATCATCCACGCTAAGAGATCCAGGCCATGCTGTTTTTGGTCACCTTCCAGACATTGCCCTGTTTGTCCAAGCGGACGTAATAGCCTGTACCGCACAATCCCCCGCAAGAGTTACCGATATAGACCAAGGCCTGGGTCCGGGTGGAATTGAACCCGACCCTGGAAAGGGTGATCAGCCCCTGGGAATCCGGGAACTTTTTGTAGAACAGGTCCCAGTAACCTTCAACGCCATTTTTGGAAAACCCATCCAAGGTTGCCTGGTCGACCATACGAACGGGAGATTTGAAGCCAAATAGGTTGTACAGAGGGTAAGGTTTCTGGTTAATCAACGCGAAATCCTTCGCGACCGATTCATCGAGGCCCATTTCTTTCTTTAACCCCTCCGCGAATGATTTATCGTTGGCCGAGCCGAATCCCGTCCCCGTCCGATCTTCGATGACCAGGGTCTTGATCCCCCCCTCGTCGGAATGGCCTTGCAGGAACCTCTCGCTGATCAAGGCGTGATAGACTTGGTATTCCTCAGGGTCGGGCCCGGGGACCATGCTTTTCGAGAAACAAGCCGCCAAAACGCCGAAGAAGAGAAAGCCAACCAGCCAAAGGAAGGTGGTTTTACCGAGGGTCTTCATTCAAGTGCCTTTCCAGATACCATATTGAACCTCTTAAGTGTTTAGACCCATTAAACATCCCTAGGTTCCAAGAAAAAGAACATCTTTTAAGCATGAAAGCACCGCTTTAAATATACCCATTAAATGCAGGTTATCTTGCCTAAACATAAAGGGTTTAGTTTATTACAATCGGTATTCTATAAGTCTCATTCCAAACAGGACACGATTATGGAAAAACTCGAATGGCATGACCAGTTCTTCAAGGGCATCTTTACCCAGATGCTCGCGGGGCAATACGATGAGGCCGCCAACCGCCGGCAGGCTAAAGGCATCAAGAAACTGCTGGGTCTGCGCAAGGGCCAAAAGGTGCTCGATCTTCCCTGCGGCCAGGGGCGCCTGACCCACGCCATCGCCCGCCTGGGCGTGGAAGCCACCGGCATGGACCGCCAAGCCCATTACATCCGCCTGGCGAAAAAGAAGGGCCGGAGCCGAAACACCCCCCATTTCCTAGTTGGGGACATGCGCCAAACTCACTTCGAGGGAACATTCGATGGGATCTTCAATTGGTTCGGAAGCTTCGGTTACTTCCCCGAGAGCCAGAACCAGAAGGTGCTGGATAATTTTCACCGGGCCTTAAAGCCCGGAGGCCGTCTTCTGATCGAGGGTTTGAACAAGGATTGGATCCTCAAGAACTTCAAGCCGGTTTTCGAGCTGACCGCCGGGGGCGTGAAGACCATCCACGAGAACCGTTGGGATAAAGCCCACCAGCGCATCGACAGCCTGTGGACCCTAACAGCGGGCCGGAAGAAGGAAGTACACCGGGTCCTCATCCGCCTCTACAACGCCAGGGACCTCACCCTTATGCTCCGTCGTGCGGGATTCAAAAAAATGCGCTTCTTCCAGGATTTGAAAGGTCATCCCCTTCGCCCCGCTTCCATGCGGTTCATCGTGGTCGCACAGAAGCAACAGCAAAACAACGGAACATAAGGGCCTAGCCCATTGATCCCAATTTCTTTTTCCGAAAGGTAATTCATGAAACGAACGGCATTATTGGCGGGGGCCAGCGGCTTGGTGGGGGGATATTGCCTGAAGGAACTGCTGGCGGACCCGGCCTATTCCCATGTCACGGTCCTGGCGCGCAGCGCCCTGGGGGTGAAACACCCCAAACTCACCGAAAAAATCGTGAATTTCGACCACCTCAAGGACGCCCTCAAGGGTATTCAGGTGGATGACGTCTTTTGCGCCTTGGGCACGACCCGTAAAAAAAGCCCTGACCCGAAAGCCTACCAGAAAATCGACGTCGACTATCCGGCCCACCTGGCGCATTACACCCGCAAGAACAAGGCCCGGCAATTCTTAGTGGTTTCTTCCCTGGGGGCCGACCCCAATTCAGGCATTCCCTACGGTCGCCGGAAGGGCGAAATGGAAAAGGCCGTCGGATCGGAGCCTTTTGAGGCCGTGCATCTCTTCCGGCCTTCCTTTATCACGGGTGAAAAGGACCGCAAGGAACGCAGGCCGACGGAACGCTGGATGGAATGCATCCTGGCCCTGCTTCCCTTCTTATTCGCCGGGCCCCTCAAGAAATATAAGCCCATCGCGGCTGCTACCATCGCCAAGGCCATGGTGCGAGTTTCCAAGGCGGGCATGAAGGGGGTTCATGTTTGGCCTTCGGATAAGATCGCCGAACAAGGGGCATCCTGAAAACAATATGAAAACCCAAAAGAAGATTTTCACCGCCAAAAACATTCTCGAGGGCGAAAATAAAGAAGTCAGAAGATAAAGGGTTAGGAACAGCCTAAACTATATTTCTATTGGCCTGACTCAAATGGTATGAGTTCTAATAAGTCAAACAAGTTTCTTGAGTTGAGAGGGTTCTATGAAACAACATCGAATAGGAGATTTTTATCCTGAATATTGCAAGGCGTTAGATTGGGCAGTGGCTCTTGTTGACCCAATACCCGATTACTGCCGACGTTTTTTTGAGTATCGAGACATTCTCCAAAAGCAACTAGTTGAATTTGAAGAAAATGAAAAACCGAAAACTACAACCGTGCCAGAAATGAGAGAACATGCAGAAGCCTTCCTAGAGGCTTGTGCATTAGTTGATATCCATGAAAGATTTTACGGACGCACTGATAAAGAATTCAAAGTCAAATTAAGAGAAAGTTTCTTTGGACCTCAGTATGCATCTGACGAAGAGAAGGGCGGGAAAACAAACAAGGGTAGTTTCGGGCGAAACATTGAATCTGAGTTAATACTTGCAAGTCGGTTTAAGTATCTAGATAAAGTTAGTTTTGAGGAACATGACATTGTTTATGATTTAGGCGATACCAAGTTCGGAACAGAGGTAAAGCGCATTCAAGAGGAGTCCGGCATTGTGGACTTGTTCGCAGATGCTTGCCAACAACTAGAAGCCAATCCTAATATCGAATATGGGATGGTTGTGCTTCGTTTTGATAAATATATGTTTATGACGAGTAAAGGAAAGATTCTATTAACTAGGCCAACATTGCTCCACAGAGAAAACATCATCTTGAAGGCAAAGGACGATAAAGAAATATTTGATTATTACGAAAATCAAACTGAAACCTTCCATAAACAATTTGAATCAGAACTTAGAAGAAGGATGATCAGAGGGGGATATAAAAAGGTAGCCGGATATTGCGTTTATATTTACTCTTCCTTCCTCAAGGGAGATCCAATCGTAATTTTTTCTGCCGGATATGCCTCGTATATGCTTTGGCATTCCGATCGTGAGCCCAAAAGAAAAGAAGTCTTCTTTAGGATTATGGAAGAACTCGACTTTCACGGAAATAAACCAGACATCAGAAATTTTAATTGAGGTATGAATGGACGACGCTGAGAAGAGACAACTTCTGATATATGCAGATATTTACGAAAGGGACAAAGCGAATTTTCCCGTGTGGTTCAGTCGTTCTGAAGTATTCGAAAAATCATCCTCCATCATCCTTAAAAGTATTGGGGATGACTTTGAAAAAGCCAGACCTGATGACGGCGTTATAGCTGCTGGAGCAAGCTTCAATCAATATGCTCACATCTATGAACGATACACCGTTTATTTGTTATTAAAGGGCTTTGCCCTTGAGCTGTTGCTCAAGGGCGGGTACATACGAAATGTTGCTAAATTCGACGAGAAACAACTCAAGACCCACAACTTGATTAGCCTCTATAAAATGAATGATCTCGACCTTCCTATCCCATATGTTCTGATTCTTAAACGGTTAAGTAGATATATAAATTGGGCCGGGAAATACCCCATACCAATGAATCACCGTGAATACCAAAATAACGGCCAACCATTTTGGGACAGACTTTGGAAACAGGTTACCGAAGAAGATTTGGCTAGTCATCTCGATGTCATTTACAACACCCTGTATAAGCAGATATGCGACAAAGAGACCTACATGGGCAAATCGCTTCCGAGAACTCCTCAACCACAAAAGAAAAAAAAGAAACAACGATTTCAACGCTGAGCAACGGGCAGGAAGAATTATGAATACCTGTTATTTATGTGGTTATCAGATCGAGAACGAAATCGACTGCTCCAGGGACCATGTTCCCCCACGACAGTTTTTTCCGAAAGCGTTTAGAGATACTTATCCAGATGGTTTTTGGGTGTTACCGACACACAAAAAATGCAATACCAGCTATCAAAGGGATGAAGATTATTTCTTTTTTTCCAGCATTCCTTTGACTGCTTTCACACCGATGGAAGCGGAAATGTGGGGTGAATTGCAAAGACGAATCAATGGTGATGTTGAAAACATGGAAGAGGTAAAAGCCAAGGGGAGAGTTCCAAGAAGCAGTCTGTTCCCTTTATTGATGAGAATAAACGATGAGTTCAAAGACCGAACACCCGAAGGGATAGTCATGCCAAAGGGAAATGTGGTTAAAGATTTTGATTGGCCAAGAACGCATAAAGTGCTTTGGAAAATTGTTCGAGGACTATTTTTTAAAGACTACGGTCGTGTACTTAAGGAAGATTTGCCCCATCAGATAAATAACGTCCGGCCAGGAAAATCTGTTCCAGACTGCTTTGTGCCCGTCATTGCAGAAACACCAAAGGGTCAATATCGAAAGTACTTTGATTATGTTGTTAAAGAAGGAAAAGTGAGCGATGGGCACTTTTATAGTTGGGGCTTGGCTTTTTGGAATTCGCTTGGATATTTCGTGAGTTTCACCAACCCCGACTGTACCTGTACAAAATGTCACAAAGGCCGAGCATGAAACTCTACGACGACTTTAAACGAACGGATGAAAGTCCTTGTGGTCGTTCGGAACCGGCTTATGCCTTCTACAATCGTTGTGGCTGGCCTATGGCAGCGAAAGTTAGAGAAGCCCACGAGCTCTGGTTTAGTCGATATCCCGAAGAGCATAAGGGTGACTTAAGAGGCCGTTTTGTTTCCGAAGATAATGTTCAGCATTATTCTGGCCTATTTGAGTTAGTTCTGCATGAGTTGTTTCTAAAACTTGGGTGTGAAATTGTTATTCACCCTGAACTAAATAACGGAAAAAGCAAACATCCAGATTTTCTTGTCCGTCATCCATTAGGGGACTTTTATTTAGAGGCGGTTGTTGTTCCAGACGAATCCAGTAAAGAGGCGTCAGCTAAGAAACTCCTCGGCGTGGCGTATGACGAGGTTAACAAGATGGAATCAAAGGATTTCTTCCTGGACCTTTCATCAGAAGGCTATCCAAGGACTCCGGTTAAAACAAAAGATTTAAAAAACAAAGTTCAGAAGTTTCTTAATCAATTGAATTACGATGAAATTAGGAAGATGCGTGTCAGCAATATTTTTTTAGATGAAATGCCGACATTAGAATATGAGTATGACGGGACTGTTCTGAGATTTAGACCCATTCCTAAATCGCCGGAAGGTCGTTTGAAACCAGCCGGGCACCTCATTGGCTCTTCGTCTGAGGGAGTGAGGTTGATGAAAACCTCTTTGTCCATAAAGGAAGCAGTCAATGTTAAGGCGAAAAGGTACGGTCAAATGAATTTGCCCTATGTTATCGCCGTAAATACTTTATTGTGGGGATTGGGGCATGAATATCTTGACGCCCTATACGGAGAAGAGGGAATGGTTTATTCATTCGGGTCAATTGAAGGTGGGGTGCCAACGAGAACGACCGGAGGTGCTTGGAGGAAACAAAACAACAATCCCCGACATACCAACGTAAGCGCTGTTCTGTTTTTCGAAAACTTTACAGACACAAGCGCTCATGTTGTCCCTATCGAACTTCATCATCATCCAAAAGCTGATCTACCTTATAGTTCTGTTCTCAATATCCTCCCTCAACGCATTGTTGGAGTCGACGGGTATGTTCAACCCATTGAAGGTAAAACCTTGCTGGATATTTTGGAAGTTGCCGAGTACTTCCCCCCATGGAGCCTGTGTCTTTTAAATTGGGTGACTTACTTACCAAAAACTTGAATGAAAAACCGGAATAAAAACTTCTATTCAATTGGCCTATCTAAACAGAGTCTAAGCCTACAGATTACACGTTAGACCTTAACGACTAGTTCCCCACCCTTGGACGCGTCCACCTTAACAGTTTGGCCTTCTTTAATCTCACCATCCAATAGCATGAGCGCCATTTTATCCACGAGCTCATGTTGAATGAGTCTCTTGAGGGGGCGCGCTCCATAGACCGGGTCATAACCACGCTCACCCAAGAAGGTCAGCGCGCCTTTGGACATTTCCAATTTGATCTTCTTATCCGCCAGCCTCGTCCTTAGCTGATCCAACTGGATATTCACGATGGCTTCCAATTGATCTTCACCCAAGCGGTGGAAAATGACGATATCGTCGATACGATTGAGGAATTCGGGTCTAAAGAACTGTCTCAATTCCTTCTGAAGGGTGTCCTTCAGTTCCGAATCAGTCTTCTTTGATTCCATGATGGCCTGGGAAGCGATATTGCTGGTCATGATGAGCACGGTATTCTTGAAATCAACCACCCGGCCCTGGGAATCGGTCAAACGGCCGTCATCCAAGACCTGTAACAAGATGTTGAACACATCCGAATGGGCCTTTTCGACCTCGTCAAAGAGTACGACGCAATAGGGCCTGCGGCGAACCGCCTCGGTCAACTGGCCGCCTTCATCGTAGCCCACATAGCCCGGAGGGGCGCCGACGAGGCGCGAAACCGAGTGTTTTTCCATGTATTCGCTCATATCGATGCGAACCATCATTTTTTCATCGTCAAAAAGGTAACCCGCTAGGGCCTTGGCGAGTTCGGTTTTGCCTACGCCTGTGGGGCCGACGAAGAGGAAGGAACCCAGGGGCCGATTGGGGTCAGAAAGACCTGAACGGGACCGGCGAATCGCGTTGGCGACAGCGGACACCGCCTCGTCTTGCCCCACCACCCGTTCTTTCAGTTTTTCTTCCATTTTGACGAGTTTCTGGGTCTCGCCTTCCATCATCTTGGCGACGGGGATGCCCGTCCACTTAGCCACGACTTCGGCGATATCCTGGTCGGTGACTTCTTCTTTCAGTAAGGCGCCCTTCTTTTGCAGGTCCGCTAGCTTCGCGCTGAGTTCATCCATTTGCTTCTGCAGTTTGGGAAGTTTGTCGTAACGAAGTTCGGCCACCTTATCGAGCTTTCCTTCCCGCTCGAAGTGGGTTTCCTGAAGTTTAAGGGTCTCGATCTCTTCCTTGGCCATCCGCAAATCTTGAATGGCTTTCTTCTCGCTCTGCCACCGCGCCTTCATGCCGGAAGAGTTTTCTTTTAGATTCGCCATTTCCTTTTCGATCTTCGAAAGGCGGTCTTTGGAGGCTTCGTCCTTTTCTTTCTGAAGGGCCTGTTTCTCGATCTCCAACTGGCGGATCTTGCGTTCCGACTCGTCGAGAGCCACCGGCATAGAATCAATTTCGATGCGCAGTTTGGAAGCGGCCTCATCCATAAGATCGATGGCTTTGTCGGGCAGGAAACGGTTGGTGATATAGCGGTTTGAAAGCACGGCGGCGGCAACCAAAGCTGAATCTTGAATACGAACTCCGTGATGCAGTTCATAGCGTTCTTTGAGACCCCGAAGGATGGAGATGGTATCGGCCACTGTGGGTTCGCCCACCAGCACCTGCTGGAAGCGGCGTTCCAGGGCCGGGTCTTTCTCGATGTATTTGCGGTATTCATCGAGGGTGGTGGCGCCGATGGCCCGCAGTTCCCCGCGCGCGAGGGCGGGCTTGAGCATGTTGGAAGCATCCATGGACCCTTCGGCCTTGCCGGCGCCCACCAGGGTGTGAAGCTCATCAATGAAAAGGATGATCTTGCCCTCGGAAGAAGTGACTTCTTTCAAGAAAGCCTTGAGACGATCCTCGAATTCGCCTCGGAACTTGGCCCCGGCCACCATGGCCCCCAAGTCGAGCGCCACGACCTTCTTGCCCTTGAGCCCCTCGGGCACGTCGCCCGAGACGATGCGACCCGCCAAGCCTTCGGCGATGGCGGTTTTGCCCACGCCCGGTTCGCCAATGAGGACGGGGTTGTTCTTGGTGCGGCGGGAAAGCACCTGGATGACCCGGCGGATCTCTTCATCCCTTCCTATTACAGGGTCGAGCTTGCCTCGGCGGGCCAGGTCGGTGAGGTCCTTGCCGTATTTTTCGAGGGCCTGAAACTTGGCTTCGGGGTTCTGATCCGTCACGCGGGCGTTTCCCCGCACTTCCGAAAGGGCCGAAAGCACCTTGTCCCGGCTCAAGTGGTTTTGTTTGACGAGTTTCTTGACGCCCCAGTCTTCTGGATGGCCCTGGGCCCCGGGTGCGTCCAAGAGCGCCAGGAGCAAATGCTCGGTGGAAACGTACTCATCCTTCATCTTGTCCGCTTCCTTATGAGCGGCATCTAATGTTTTAGTGAAGCGGGGTGTCACATAGACCTGCCCTCCCCCTTCGACCTTGGGGAGGCCGGCAACGTCTTTATCCAAACTTTTTTCCAGAGCGGACGGGTCCAACCCGATCTTCTTCAATAGGGCGGGCACCACGCTGTCTTCTTGCCTCAAAAGGGCGAGAAAAAGGTGTTCGTTGTCGACCTGCTGTTGGCCGTATTCGCCTGCCAGCGTTTGGGCCGATTGCAGGGCGTTCTGGGCGTTAAGGGTAAATTGGTTAATGTCCAAGGCGGTTTCCTTCTAACGTAATTTCATCATTATCAACACAAGCCACAATAAGGAGACATGACCGTTCCTTCAATATCTCAGGATTGGTTTGAAATGGCCGTGAAACGAAGTTTTCAGGTCGCGAACCCCCAACCGTTAAAAAAGAAAGCTGAGTCCATCTGCTATGATTACCGAAACGAGGCTTCCCTAGGAAGGGCCCATGGCTTTTTGGAGACGTCACACAAAATTCATCCTTTTGGCCGTCTTCCTGGCCCTTTATTTCCTGCAGGTGGCTCCCCGGATCACTGGCGATTCGGTCGTTAACGACGAAACTTGGGAATTAACTTCGGGTTACTATTTTTGGAACCAGGTCCAAACACCCTCCGTGATGGATCACCCTCCCCTGGCCCTCGCGCTGGAGGCCCTTCCCCTCTATTTCTTCACCCCCCAAACAGGCCAGGCCGATTTGGACCTGGAAAGCCGGGCTTACCAGTTCTTCTATGTATTAAACCAGGATAAATTCAAGAACATGGTCTCAGCGGCCCGATGTGTTGATCTTTTTTTTGGCCTGGGAATCGGCTGTCTTTTGTTCTTTCTGCTTCGAAATACCCCCAACGGAATCTGGTTCTTTACCATGGGGTTATGGGCCTTTGAGCCTTCCCTTTTGGCCCTGTCGGGATACGCCAAAACCGATATTCCCCTGACTTTCCTGTTTTTCGCCGCCGTTTTACTTTTTAACCGGGCCCTTCAAAAACCCGGCCTGTCGAACGGCTTTTGGGCGGGAGTAGTATCGGCCATGGCCATCACCGCCAAACTCACGGGGCTTATTCTGGCCCCGATTTTTATCCTTCTGGAAATGTTTTCCTACTGGAAATCCAAGCGAGCGGCAGGCCTTCCCATCCGGTGGCTGGGTATGGCGGCCGGAAGTATTATTTGGATCCCCATCCTTTATCTTCCCCAAATCCTCCTTTCGGGAGGAAAGGTTAATCCCTTCGCCTTGTTCGGGAAAAAACTGGAATTTATATTTGACCCGGCGGCCCAATCCCATCCCTTCTATTTCCTCGGCCAATGCTCCGAGGCCCATCACGGGCTCTATTACCCGGCCGTCCTGCTGCTGAAATGCACCCTTCCCTTCCTGATCTTGCTGGGGATCGGCCTATTCGGATGGCTCCGTCGGCGCTTGAACCTGGAGCCTTGGGTATGGGTTTCCCCCCTGGTTTATCTCGTGTTAATCAATGGAGCCCCCAACCTGGGCACGAGATACCTGCTTCCCGCTTTTCCCTTCTTTCTTCTGATAGGAGGCAAAAGTGCGGCCTGGCTTTGGAACAGGGGAGGCGGTCCGAACTGGAAGGGAGGGGCGGGGATCGCGCTTCTTCTTTTGCTCTGGCACGGATCGGAAACGCTGGCATGTTTTCCGGGGCATTTGAGCTATTTCAACGAACTGGTTCCTTCGCGGGGAAAAATCCATTTCCTGGGCGACTGGAACCTGGATGTCAGCCAAGATCACGAAAGACTGGCGGCCCTGGCCAGGGTAAAGGGTTGGAGCAACATTAAGCTCGCCTACTTGGGCGGGACGGATCCGTATTTTTACGGGTTGCGCTGGCGCCCCTGGACCGAAAAGGATCTATCCGGGCCTCAAAGGGGAACAACCTATCTCGTCAACGCCGCGTTTCTTCAGGAAGCCCCCTGTTTTTTTTCCTCAACCCTTCCCATCGCTAAAAGTTGGATTTCAAATTTAAAACAGGATCAACGGCTGGGAGACACCTGGTATTACGTGGAGGGCCCGCCTGGAACCCCGGAGGAGGACAAGACTTCCAATCTTCCTTCGGTCCCGGTCTTTAAATATGTTTGGAATCTCAAAACCAACCAGCGGGAAAAGCCCTGACAAAGCGCCGGAATGCATGGGCTTATTTTCGTGGAGCTACTTCTTCGACCTTCCGGTAAGTTGGACTTTTCGGCAGTTCTTCCAGATCAAACCCCTTCTTCGCGATCACTTCCTTGTACCAATGGGCACTGCGTTTGAGGGTCCGTTTCTGGGTCTTGAAATCCACATGGACCAATCCAAAACGCGGGTCGAACCCCTGGGCCCATTCGAAATTGTCCAATAGCGACCAGGCGAAATATCCCGACACCCTCACGCCCTCCGACATGGCCTGGCGGACAGCCGCCAGGTAGTGCCCCAGGTAATGCACCCTCACGTCGTCTTCCAGGGTTTGTTCCAGCGTCCGGAAAGAATCACGCGTGCAGGTGCCGTTTTCGGTGATGAACATGTGCTTGAAATTGTAATTTTTCTGTAGGGAAACCAGCAGGTCGTATAGGGCCGTGGAATCGATTTTCCACCGAAAATCGCTCACCCAGGATTCGGCCGGCATGGAGCCGTCGTTGTCGAAGAGTCCCGACCCGGGCGCATAACGCGCGTAAGAGGGAAAGTAATGGTTCACCCCCAGGAAATCGACGGGCTCGGCTATAGTTTTCAGGTCCGACTCCCGGAAGCCGGAAGGCTTGCCGGCAAACTCGTAAAAGAACTCCGGGTACCCCCGTCCCGCGGCGGGATCGAGGAAGATGCCGGACTGAAGGGCGTTGAGGTTTTCCGCGTGCCGGACATCGGCCGGGTTTTCCGTGGCAGGCCGGAAGGGGTTGAGCGCCTGCACCCATCCGATTTCGCCTTTCAGGCCCGACTCGCGGAAGGCCCGGACGGCCAGGCCGTGGGACAGGTTCAAGTGGTGCACCACGTTGGCGTAGGCCCCCTTATCGCTCTTGCCCGGGGGAAAATGGCCCTGTAAAAACCCCAGTTGAGCCGTGCAAACCGGCTCGTTGTGGGTAGCCCAGTAGGGGATATCTCGGCCTAACTTTTTGAAAACGGTCTCGGCGTACTCACCAAATGCCAGTGCGGTCTCCCGGTTCTCCCACCCGCCCTCGGCCCAGGTTGGGACTTCCCAGTGAAAGAGGGTGGCGGAAGGAATGATGTTCGCCTTTTGAAGCTCATCCAGGAGCCGGCGATAGAAATCCAACCCTTTCTCGTTCACCCTTCCCCTTTCCGGGATGATCCGGGGCCAGGACAAGGAAAACCGATAGGCCTGTAGGCCCATTTCCTTCATGAGGGCCACATCTTCACGATAACGGTGGTAGTGGTCGCAGGCCGAATCCGCGTGGTCCTCGTTCACGATCTTTCCAGGCGTATGGGTCCACTCGTACCAATTGCTTTTAGCGGCGCCGTCCGCTAGGGGCGAACCCTCGATCTGGAAGGAACTGGTGGCTGAGCCCCATAGGAAGTTTTGGGGAAAAGAAATAAAATGGGAACTCAATCTCCGGCCTTTCGTCGATGGTTGAAAGTTGCGACAGTGTAAGGAATCGCCCCGGCGATAAGAACAGAAAAAGAAAGAAAGCCTTTTCATGACCCAGAAACTCGTGAAGATCGGTCACCTCATCCTTCGCGCTAAAACCAGGGATTTAACCATCCGGGAAGCGGTTTCACCCCGGATCAAAAGTTTCACGGCCCGGATGGTAAAAACCATGCGGTTCGCCCAGGGGGTCGGACTGGCCGCGAATCAGGTCGGGGACCCGCGAAGAATCCTTGTCATGGAATGCCGGGGCAACTCGCGCTACCCCAACCGGCCTTCCTTTCCACTGCAAACCTATTTCAACGCCCGCATCGTGAGGAGTTCGAAAAAAAAGGTTCATGATTGGGAGGGTTGCTTGAGCATCCCCGGCTACCGGGGCAGGGTCCCCCGGGCCCATTCGGTTACCTTCGAGGCCCTCACCCCGGAGGGAAAAAAAGTACGCAGGACGGTTGTGGGTTTCGAGGCCCGGGTGATTCAGCATGAGGTGGACCACTTGGATGGTTTTTTCTACATCGACCGCATGAAGGACTTCCGGGAGTATTGCCACCTGGACGAGTTTGAAAAAAAGTCGGGCCAAAAGATCCGCGAGAGGGGCCGGGGATGAAACTGTACCTGATGCGTCATGGCCATTCGATTTCTCCCGCGCCGGGAAAACCCAAAGCCCTTTCGGAACGGGGCGAGAAAGATGCCAAGGCGATGGGCAAGGCGTTAAAGAAGAGGAACGTGGCGCCTGCCGCGATTTGGCACAGCCCCCTGCCACGCGCGATTCAAACCGCGGAGCTAGTGGCGGAACAGTTAAAGTTTCCGGCGGAAGAAATGAGAGAGAAGAAAGAACTAGTACCCGAGGGGAACGCCACCTTCACCTTGCGTGAAGTGTACGAACAGACCCAAGATCTTCTGATCGTGAGCCACCTGCCCTTTTTAAAA